>Ga0214544_1000956_pt1 | contig 57423 bp, 31 predicted proteins | sample CNSS3metaG_FD_160074 | JGI IMG/M metagenome (GOLD analysis project Ga0214544, IMG submission 160074) | Root nodule microbial communities from cowpea collected in UCLA plant growth center, Los Angeles, California, USA - CNSS3 | ecosystem: Host-associated > Plants > Roots > Nodule | place: USA... | reverse complement strand
TTATTATATATATATATATATATATATATATATATATATATATATATATATATATATATATTATATGGTCTTCTAAATTTTTTAAAATTAAATATATAATATGTAATGACAATTGGTGAAAATTAAATTAGGTATATTTGTATTTTTTTTTTATCTTTCACTCTCACATGTTTTATTTTGTATTTGAAAAAGGAATAAATAAAATTAGATACAAACTTTTTATTTATGCTATTTTTGTTTTCTTTCATTTTTTAAGAAATAAATGTCTCATATAACGTCCCAATTAAATGGATAATATCAATTTAAATAAAACGCCACATATAAAATAATATCCGAAGAGTGCGGGAAAAAGGTAAGGAGGCATACAATACCCCAACTATGTTCATACAAAAGAGAGGAGGCACTACACTGCCTAACCTAATTTAAAATGAATCAAAAAAACACCAGTTCTCGTACAGAAAGATAAATCTAGACAATAAAACTTCTTCAGCTGAGGGCTCCCTAGTGAGCCCCATACCCGTCCATAACCATCAAGCCGTAGCATCTTCATTGCCATTACCACTGCCACGGGTTCTCGCATATGCTCACATCAATAGAATTGATGATCATTGCAAAGGAGGAAAACCACACACACAACCATGCAAACAGGCGAAAGGGTAAGCTAGTGCACAAAATTCATACATCATAATAATCATCATTCAATCATATAATCAAGCATAATTGACGGAAAACTCTCACATAATACACCAAACCCTTTCAAACTACAAGACTTGACTATCCAGATACGTATAATGAGGCACCACCACAAGACAGTGGAATTAAGTCCTAGCAGTGAGGCATCACCACGAGGCCTTCACAGAATTACACCCTTACAAGAGGCACCACCACGTGGCCTACGTGGAATTACGTCCTGGCCTTGAGACACCACCACGATACTCGCGTGGAATTACGTCCTTATCTCAAGGCACCACCGTGAACCCTCACCTCGAGGTTCATGGAATTAAGTCCAATAGCTGAGGCACCACCGGGAACTCCTCCTTAGAAGGGTCCACGAAATTATGTCCAATAGATGAGGCACCACCATGAGCTCTCACTACAAGAGTCATGGAATTACGCCCTACTCACACATTGAACATGTTTCACCAACCAATCAGAAGTTCCTATAATACTAACATCATGTATAACAACCCCATCATGCAACTCATGCTTTCCAATTCATATAACATACAACAACATACCATTCCCACCGCAACCTCATATATCAATCATGGCATCATCCCTCAACCCACATAGTAAAGCATTTAGATCAAATAAGCAATCACACATCAGTGCACCATTCAACAATAGCACCAAACTTACCCCATAGTCTCGCTTAGGCTAACAGGTCCCACTCAGGTGAGGGGGTCCTCTCGCTCAGGCGAAACCCTTCTCGCCTAGGCGAGATCGCGAAAGGGGGAAGAGTGGACTCTGCGAGGTCTCGCTCAGGCGAGTCCCTTTTCGCCTAGGCAAGACCACTCCTCGCTCAAAAATAAAAACCTCTCGTCTAAGCAAGAGATCGAGCAGCAGGTCCTGGGCGAGCCTCTGCTAATCTCGCCTAGGCGAGGTAAGCTCGCTTGGGCGAGAAAACTAGTGCCTGCCACTGTTCTTTCGAGTGACAGCCACCCACCCGCATCCACACAGTTCAACAGGCATTTTCAACCGATTAAATTCACACACAGACCGTTCAATCATTATATACTCATCAAACAAGCAGATTCTACCGAAAATATGGTAAGGTCTAGCTTCCCTTACCTGGAAAACAAGCTAGCGGGACACTCCGACACGAACACAGTGAACACGGTGGTCCTAAGGATGGCCAAGGAGCTGAAATGAACGCTAAAAATAGGAACAGGGACGGATTATTATCAAACCCTAACGGCAAACAGTGGTCCTAGGCCCATAATAAGGGAAACATGAGCTGAGAAATACTTACGTGGAGCAGGAACTGGGTTTGAGTTGGCTCGAAGAAGGTTCAGAGTAAACCCTAGCGGATCGTTCTGTAAAAGGTGCAAAGGTGACAGATAATTCTTCTGCAAGAGAGAAAAGTGCAGATTAGGACAACTAGGAATGGTTTTTAACTTTTGGGCCAACCCTCAGGCCCAACAGACGCAAGGCAGCCCTTAAAATGCTAGGGCAGGAAAAATTGGGCCTTACATCTCACTTGATAGAGAAAAAATAGTTTAATAATTGAAACTTTAACATTTTGTATATTCATTTTTTTATGAATGTAGAAGATAAAGTTATTGTACTATGTGTTTTTTCATAATTGGTTTTTAGTTGTGACTTGATTATCATAAATTTTTCTTTTAATTTTTGTGTCTCAACTTTTTATTAGATTATGATAAATTATTTTTTAGTCATAAACTTTATTTTTATTAGAAAAAGGTACATTGATGACGAATAAAATAATAGATTTAACTTTTTTAAAAGTGATAAAAGGAGAGTTACCCATAAAAATAAAAACAAGAAAATTTCAAATTTTTCACATATCTTGAAGCATGATACTAATGATCCAATTGTTCAACTAGAGAAATCCTCTCTTAAGGTTCAAAGAATTAAAGAATTACATGTGAGGGTTTCATATTAATTCATTGCAATGTGATACAAGAAAACTTCTCAAATAAGGAATATCCGATGAATCAAAAAGATGAAACTAGAAGAACTTATTTAAAACGAGTTTCATATGAAATAGAACTTTAAAATTATTATTGATGCTCTTAACCATCCAAATTTAAAGAGTTTATTAACTATGCTGAATTGTGTCGATCTTTTTGCAAGAATAGTAAAGTCTATGACATTTTACTTAATTGTTCATTTAATTTGTCTTATAACTCTTCTTGTTTCTACAACTACAACAGAAATACCATATTCTGCAATAAAGATTATCAAAACAAAATTACAGAATAAAATGGAAGATAAATTTCTTTCCGATTATTTACATAAAAAAAAGAAATAGTAGAAAATTTTAGTTATAATTACAATTATACTAAATTATGTGTTCATTTTTATTATATTAATATCAGTAATTAAATATAAAATTTTTAAATGTATTATTTTGACTAAAAAAATTGTTGGTCATGTTTCATTGAAAGATATTATTTAACATAACATTTTACAAAAATGATTAATAGTATGTATGTGTTTCGTTTGCATATGGTTTTTGTAAGGATTATTTGAAATACTTGAAATAAAAAAAAATTGTATGTTTAGATATGATACATGTTGAAATAAAGTTAATAAGCTGAACAGAAACGATTTTAAATACAAACAACATTTACGTTTTTCAGACACAAAAAAAAAAAAAAAAAAAAAACTGAAAAGAGAAGTTTAATCTTGACGTTGGAATAAAATCATTAAATTACTATCGTTAAAAAATATTGCTGCAAATTACATTTCATCAACCTGTGTACTCAAAGATTAATTCCAAGTTTAATATATCATATACTTTAAGAATGAATTTAAAACCATGTGTGATTAACTCTTTCCTACTGTCAATATACAAATGTTTTGGTTTTATTTTAATTTATATTTTCTTTTTTGTTATTTTCCTACTCTTAATATACAAATTTAGTTTTCATTTATATTTTCTTTTTTGTTATTTTTTTTATGTTTTTTAGTTTTACTATTCGAAGTTAATTCTAATGATGATATAATGACCCATCATCCAACGGCTCATGTATATTTATTAAAAACTAAAAAAAAATAATTGTAAGATAAATAAAGATAATGTATATTTTTAGATTATTTATAAGAATCAAAAAGAAAAATAGCATATCTATAAGGTCTAAAAACAAAAATCAGTATATGTGTGAAGGATTAAAATAAAAGTAATATATTTACAAAAATATTTAACTCTACAAAAACATTTATTGATAATTATTAAACATTTTAGACATATTATAATAACTCATAAGTTTTTTGAAAATTAATGAATCAAACACTTTTAACGTTATCATTGTATAAGTTTTTTTTTTTTCACTATGATAATTTAATTATTATTAAAAACTCATAATCGTAAATTCATATAACTTTTCTTTTCTTTACAAATTTACTTGCAATTATCATACCTTATTAAGGTCATTAATTTTTATTTTTGAATGTAAAAATATTATTAAATACCAACGGATTGATCTCAAAAACTTATAAAAGAAGTTAAATTAGGCTTAAGAAAAGTTACAACCTAATTGAATTTTAAAGTCTAAAATATTATATATATTTATATTTATATACTGTAATTTGACATTATATATGAATTTAAAAGGTGTGTTTTGTAAATTTTCCAAACCGTTGATAAAAAAAAACATGACATCCAGTTGAATGAAAGGGAAAAAAAAGTATAATTATATGAAGGTGTTAACTTGTCCCATGCACTTGATGTTTTATATACGATGCTGATTTGTTTGGAGATACGAGTTTTGAAAAGTTCTTGAACTACTCAAATCTATGTTCTAAATACAAAATAGGGTTGCAAGAGGAAAAACTCCGCAAGACTTCGTAAACGTCCAAAACAAGCACGAAAGTAAGTTCAATGTTTGAACTTCAAATCACGTGGTAGTAAGCTAAATTACGTACCTAATTTATCAAATTTGAATCCTTCCTTATTGACTCCGTTATATCTATTACCCACTGTCATTTAATATTCTAAACCATCTCATCAATTTAATTGTTCACAAAAATATTCGGAACTCAATTTCTCAATATATATATATATATAAATGGGTATAAATTTTATTTTATAACATATGTTTTACGAAATTAGATTTAAAAATAAAAAGATTTAAAATTTGTTCTTTGTTACATTTATTACATAAATCATTATTGTTTGTTAAACTTATGTTTCCGTTATCAGTCTATTATTCCCTGTTTCTACGTTTGAAATATATTTATGATCGAAGAGCGTAGGAACCCTTTAATGGTGATTAAAAGTGTGATATATTTTTTGAAAAACAGCATCAATCTTCCATGCTGAGATGATAAGCTAGAATGCGACAGAAGGTGACGTGTGATGGTTAAAGACAGACAAAAATCAATGTCTATATGAGGTGGGTGAGTATTTAAGATTATGCTTGGATTGTTTTATATAAGACAACATGTACAACAAATTCTACTAAATGGTTGCTATAAATCACAAATCACATGACATTTCATCCTTATTATTAACATAATCTAATTTGATTGGAGTGTAAAGTTAGAGATGAGTTGAGTTTAAGTAAGTTCAATAACAAAAAATAAAATAAGTCATACTTCTATATAGTTTTATTAGACTTAATGTAACCCAATTCACTGTTAATTAATCACAGTAGAACGATTAGGTGACAATTTTTTTTTTTGTATTAAAATTTGTAATTTCACTGTTATTTTTTCTAGCCTTTTAATAGCATTTTCTAAGCTATAATTGTAGTAAGTATAAATAAATAAATAAATAAAAATATAGCTACAAATTAAATATCTAAAAAAAATATATTAAAAACTAATTAATTTGTCCCACATTATTACATGTCTTTTATAATGTTTTTAGTTGGGTTAAGTCTGAGGGTTACACATAATTAATTTCTCATTCAATTCATAAAGGGTTAAATATGTTTTTGGTCCCTCAAGTTTCAGCAAAATTTGAAATTAGTCCCTCATCAAAACTTTTGACCAATTTAGTCCTTCATCTTTAAAAATGTGTGAATTTAGTCTTTTTAACCGAATTTTGTTAAGTTTATCTAACGTTTCTAGCGCATTTCATGATAGTATTTGACTTATTTACACTGTTTGACACATTTTTGCTTTAATGTTAACTTAAATATTATCATAAAATGCGTTTAAAATGTCAAATAAACTTAATAAAATTTGGTAAGAAGGACTAAATCCACGCATTTTTAAAGATGAAGGACTAAATTGGTATAAAGTTTCGAAGAGGGACTAATTCCAAAATTCACTGAAACTTGAGGGACCAAAAACATATTTAACCCATTCATAAAAAACGGGTTAGCTAAGATGAGTTTGAATTTGATTACAGAAAAATCAACTCAATCTAAGATTGGATTAAGTAATTAAATTATTTAGTTTAATAATAAAGAACTCTATTACAAAGTGTCTTGGATGTAGGAGTAGATCAAATTGGAAGACAACTTTAATATAAGTAGCTTAACAAAATTTAATATGATAAATTATATTATAGGAGAGAGTGACCAAATAAAAGACTTTATTAGTAAAAATTGGTGTGCCAGAAATATCAACTCTTTCTTTTTTCATATAGGTATAATTAAACCTTCTAACCACTTGTAGATATATGGAATTTCAAATTTTTATAAACTTTTTCTAAACTTCATAATTTTCATAAAGCTTAGTATTTATAACTATTCCTCTCCCTTGATTTCTTATTTATTGCGTTGTTCGTTTTTTTATGTATTTTTTTACTGTGTTAATGTTCAGGTTTTGGAAATTTCATATTTCATTAGATATTTTATTTATTTTATTTTTATTTAATTAAATCTTAATCAGACCTAATATATTTATTTAAAGTATCAATAAGTAATACAATTACTTAAAATAAAAAGTTAACCATATGTAAAATTAAAAATTACAAAACTTTTAAATAAAGAAGACTAAACCCACAATAGATAATGAAGAGCATAAAAATTACAGGTTAACTTATTTTCATTAAATTTAAGACATTGATCCACACAAGGTTATATAAATAAGCTATTCATAATACATAAATAAATGTTTTATTCAATATAAATTTAATTCCAACATGATTCTACTACTCTCCTAATTGTGTTTTGCTTCAATCCAAAAAGCCTACATGAAGTGTTATTCATAAAAATATTATCAATAAATGGTAACACATCTAGAGAGAAGGGTTTATTTTAGCATAAAGTTGAATTAAAATACAATGAGTATATCTCATTATAGTACAACACTTTTAAAATAATTATTTAAAAAGTGATGACATTTTACCATAGAGGATTGAGTCATAAAGTTTGGTTGACATTTTAAGCATAACCAGATCAATGGTTTAATAAATTATGAGTTATAATGCAACTTGTTTAGTATATAATGCATACATCAAGATGTGAACATTGTAAGTTTCGTAAGCTGGGAAATGGACATCTGAGTCAAACAAATTAAATTTACTTTCGAACCGACAAGTTGGAGCAGTCAAACAACTTTATCAAGTGTTCCATTTTATGAGGAAAATGTTGGAACAAAAGAAATGCTTCAGACATAGATTCACATAAACACTATCAATATATACTAATAGTTAAGTACTCAATTTTACGTTTTTAACATTACGTACAATATTATTTTTATTTAAAAGTCCTTTTAAAGAGAAAAGAAAGCAATAAAAGGATATTTAAAAAAAAAGTTCGAAATTTGAAATAAAGCTATATTTTAATACTTAATTAAGGAGTAAACAATTAAAATGTTTTTTTTCCTGAAATGTTGTAACGGAGATTATTATTAGCAGTAAACAAGAAACAAAGAAGCGCCGCTAGAAGCTAGCCAGCCCATGGTAATAGATACTGAAAAAATTTGGGCTTTATTATTGGGTTACAGTCATTTGGGCAATTTCTTTCTTATACCCCTCGTGTTTTTCAACCAGCACCCTATATATTGTAAAGGACAATAATACCCCTGTGAGTTATATTTTATTCAAGTGCTAACTTTTCATTTTTGGAATGAAAATATGTATTCAAATAATATAATTCCAATTTATGGGAGAGATTATTCTAGATTGGATTTTCAAGAAAAAATGGATTCTGGTAATCAATTTGAAATATCCAATCTGAGAAGGTAGTGATAACAATTTTGGAACACTTGTGGAACTGTGAAAAAACATCTATAGAAGATATACTATAAAATTATGCACCGACAATTTTGAATTATATGTTTCGGAATGTGTTATGTTTTCCACTTTTATTTTGAAAAGGTTTTCCTACAAAGTCAAAAAATAAGGTTATGGATTATCTAATGTGGCCTGACATTTTCGTATAGTAATGAACGTGGAATTTTGAAATAAATTATGATACAAAATATGTATGTTTTTATATATGGACGTTGGCGGTGAAGTTTATTATGTTTATTATGATTTTAAATAATGATAAAATAGTGTACAAGATTGTAGTGATAATTCCACAACAAGTTATATAATATATATATTTTTTATAATTATTTTCATAGTTTAAAAATGTCATACCTATTATAATATAATACTTGAAGGTATTTACTATGTGAGATGACTTATTAAAACGAATTGAGATATTATTTTTAGGGTTAAATATGTTTTTTTCTTTAACTTTTAGCGAAAATTAGAATCAGTCTATTTCCAAAATTCTGGACCAATTTAGTCATCATCTTTAGAAATGCATAAATGTAGTCTTTTTAACCAATTTTTGCTAAGTTTATTTGACGTTTCAAATGCGTTTCTCAACTAACTTTGAAGCGGAAATGTGTCAAACAGTGTAAGCAACTCAAATGTTATCATGAAACACATTTGAAATGTTAAATAAACTTAACAAAGTTTGGTTAAAATGGCTGAATCTATGCATTTCTAAAGTTGGATAACTAAATTGGACCAAAATTTCAAACACGGACTAATTTCAATTTTCACAGAAAGTTAAGAGACCAAAAACATATTTAACCATTATTTTTAAATTTGAGTTTGATTTTACCATGCTAAAGTTAAATAAAATTAATGATCAACAAGAAAGAACAAGTTTTGATGAAATTAAAAAATATGATTGTCCCTTATATTGCAAGGATAACTAATGCCTAATTATAAAGGATGAAATGACAAGTTATTATTAGAACTTTGTGTTTGTGTGGGTGGGTGTGTGTTTATGTATGTGCGTGTGCGTTTATAGATCACTCTTATTGAAATTAGAAATTTTGATTGTCTCTTTGTCTCTTTGTCTCTTTATATTGTGAGGATAACTAATGACTATTTACAAAGGATGAAATGTGAAATTAGTTTATAAAAGTGATAATTGGGACTTGACATATATGTTGATAAGTAAGTTATATGTCATTAGTTCAAGTTTATTTATATGATAAAGAGTTTTGATGAAGTATACAAATATTATAATGACATTAAAGGAGTACAATTAAAAAAATGTGACAACTATAAAGCATGTGTGCAAGTCAAGTTATGCACATTAAAAAACCAAAGAGTCTTAAAGTAAAGTGCAATATCTAATAAATTATTTGAGTGAGACATGCATATTCATTTTACAACTTAAAATTTGTGACAAATATATTTTGGACACATCTTAATTAGGTTAAATTACTAAATGCATTTAAAATAATATTGTTAGTGGGTATTATAAACTATGAGTATAAGTTGACTTGGATGGTTGGTGTGACGTCCAATAGAATGATGATTTATCCCATTTGTCTTATTGGGGTGAGAATGTAAAACACATTTTTAGTTGATTTTAAGAGTTTATTCATTCCCACAAATTTTGGTTCTTGATATAGATTTAAGGATAATAAGGATTCACTCATGTTATATGGAAGCAATTAAAATATGGTTAGTGCACCTAAAGTTGCTAAATATATCTCACATTAAAAATACAATGGAGAACCTACATTTGAGTGGCATACTTTGAGTTTCCTACTAGTTGTTTAGTGTTTGCAAAGCTTCAACTGTAGCAATCTACTAGCTAGGTATGATTAGTTGTTCTATGATCACATTTCTTTCCTAAAAATATCCTTAAGAAATCTTGAGGTCATATAATGACATTAAGTAGGACACAATCTTAAAATGACACTTCCTTTTAACAAAAGTAGATGGAAGTTGTCAATTTTAGTGTGTCAACTCTCGAAGAATGTAATTGAAACCCATAATATGATTTCTCATGATTAGCATTAGCAAGTAGTAATAGTCTAGATAGTTCAATTACTATCTCCATCTAATGATGTGGACCTCTAACTTATTCATCTTACACTTATGAGATATTAACTTTGATTACCAACAATCATATAAATATATTGAAATATTTAGATCACATATATATTATTTAAATGTGGTATGTTAATTTTTAGGTCACATATATATAAAATTTTTGGATCATTATCTAGTTAATTAAATTATAAAGTGGTATGTTAATATTAGGTTTATGACTAAAGACATAATTGTTATGGAAGGTGGTTGTGTAGATACCTAAAATAATATTCTGATTTGATGAGGGCTAAATTGGAATTATTGGAATTATTAAAATCTAGAATGTGATTGACCTAAGTTACAAAATTGGTTATAGTCCCATTTATAGAGAAGGTAACATTACATACAATATTAAGGTTTTGTTTTCTCTTCATCCCGGTTAGGAGGAAAAAAAAGTGCTACCTAAGGTCTTTTACATTTGGAAGATCACAAACCTACTGTTGTTGACATCATTATCCACATTACTCCCAATGACAAATTCATGTACGCTTCTACATTCTATTCTTATCATGAATTAAGATATGGATTCATTAAGGATCAACATATATTTATCTAATACTATATACAAATAGAGAATTAACAATTAGAAACTTCTTAATATAATAAAATATTTGCACCACAATCCTTCAAATTTTTTTACCACAATCAGAAATAACACTAACATGTCATTCATTTAGAATTTTGCACCCACAAAAAAATTCAAAAAAAAAAAAACTACTGTCATAAAACTGCTCTCATCTTTCACTCACAAATTCATTTCGTCAACCTCTCACCCTTCTCTTTTCCTCTCACCCTCTCAACCACAAACCCACAATGCTTTTCTCTAACTTATGGAAGTACTTCACTCCAACGTCGTCTTCTTCAATCTAAACCTTCTTCTTCAATCAAAACACACAAAAACAATGCAAAAGATGAATGACAGGAGACCTTTGTTGTTTTCTACTGTGAAAGGTAGTAGATTTTCTTATTCTACTATATCTAAGTACTTTTCTATGTATTTATTCTCTGATGGATGAAGGTTTTTTGGGAGATGGATGAATTGTTTCAAGAAGACAAGAAAGGTATAAGCTTTTCTTTTTTTGTCGATGTAAGCTTATATCGAATCTTTTGTTCTAGTAGATGTAAGTACTTTTCTTTGTATTATTTATGTGTTGGATGATAGTTTTCTTGGAGATGGATGAATCAATTGTTGGATGAAGAAAATAAAGGTAAAAGTCAAATCTTTGGTTGTAGCAAATGTAACTACTTCTTTATGTATTTTTTCTATGATGGATGATGGATGAAGGTTTTATGGGATATGGATGAACGATTTAAAGTAGACAAGAAAGATAGAAACTTTTCTTCTTCTGTCCATGTAAGCTTCTCTCGAATCTTTTGTTCTAGCACATGTAAGTACTTTTCTTTGTTGGATGATAGTTTTCTAGGAGATGGATGAAGGTTTACTTGGAGATGGATGAATCAACTGTTGGATGAAGAAAAGAAAGGTTGAAGCTTTTCTTATTCTATCGAATCTTTTGTTGTAGTAGATTTAACTACTTCTCTATGTATTTTTTCTGTGATGGATGATGGATGAAGGTTTTGTGGGGTATGGATGACATGTTTCAAGTAGACGAGAAAGCTAGAATCTTTTCTTCTTTTGTCCATGTAAGTTTCTCTCAAATCTTTTTGTTCTAGCAGATGTAAGTACTTTTCTTTATATTTTTTCTCTGTTAGATGATAGTTTTACTGGAGATGGATGAAGGTTTACTTGGAGATGGACAAATCAACTATTAGATGAAGAAAAGAAAGTTATAAGATTTTCTTCTGCTCAACAAAGGTAATAATTTTTCTTCTTCTCTTATATTTTTTCTACTTCTACCATATTTAACTACTTTTTTAAGTTTTTTTTTTTGCTCTCTAATATTTTCTTCTTCTACCAGATTTAAGTTCTTTTGTATGGTTTTTTTTTATGTCATCAATGAAGGTTATTTGGGAGATGGATGAGTTTTTTGAAGATGAAAACAAAGGTAAAGGTTTTCTTTGTGGAATGTTTTCTTCTTATACCATATTACTTTTGTTATGTCATTTTTGGTATGGAATCTTTTCTTCTTCTACTAGATTCAAGTTCTTTCATATGTATTTTTTTCTACTTGAATGAAGTTTTTTTGGGAAATGGATGAACTATTTGAAGAAAACAACAAAAGCAACAACTTTTCTTTTTCTATCCGATTTTTTCTGTTTCTACCATATTTAACTACTTTTTTATGGTTTTTTTTCTCTCTAATTTTTTTTCTGCTACATATTAAGTTCTTTTGTATGTATTTTTTTTGCTTAAATGATGTTTTTATGGGAGATGGATTAAGTGTTTCAAGAAAACAACAAAGGTTAAGAGCTTCTCTTCTTCTCTTTGATTTTTTCTCCTTCTACCATATGTAATTATTTTTATATATCTTTTTTTCTCTGATGACTAAAGATTTTCTTTCAGATGAATTAACGGTTTGAAGAAGACCACAAAGGTATAAGATTTTCTCATAGTTCTCTTTCAATGAAGGTTTTATTTGAAAAAAATTATTTAACGAATGGTTCTAACGTTATTATTTTTTCTTTTTAATTATTTAAACAAAATTAAATGAATATATATTTTTTGTTCATTATGCATTAAATTTTAATAACTCCTACTTAAGTGTCGAATTTGTTTGAACTTCCCAAGAGTGCTTTTATATGTTTGACACTACTAAAAAAATTCATATTTCCTGCTAATTTTGTTTGGAAAATTTTTTCCTAGGAAATACCTATAAAGTTTGTTGTGAAAAAAATTTGCAAGTAATTACTACCAATTTTCTTGCAAAATATTTTGTATAAAACATTTTTCGCAACAAATTTTGTAAGAAATACTTGCAAATTTTATAATTTCGTAGAAAATGATTACCCACGAAGAAATTACCTGCCAATTAAAATTCTTAGAAAAAATGGGAGAAAAAAGTCTTTTCTTGCAAATTTTTTTAACAAATTTGCAAGAAAAATCTCATGTAATATGAAAATTTCTAGTAGTGTGAATATATAACTTTCTATTAAAACATCATATCAGTTCTAAATTTATATTTAATTATTTAGCCATAATCAATTTTGTTTAATAAGCCTTGTGTGCACTATTTGTGTTTACTTCCCAAGGACATGCAATAAATTCGAACCATCATGATGTACAATTGTGACTCTTGGAATAATTATCATTATCCTATTCTCTTTATATATATATATATATATATATGTATATATATATGTATATATATATTCTAAATGTTGACTTCATTTAGATTTAGATTTGTCAACAGTAACAATCTTCTTCTTCTTCATTAGTTATCAACAAGTAACAATTTTCTTCGTCTTCTCTTACCAATCTTCTTCATTACTTACCACTCTATTAACAATTCTCTCAATTACTTCTCTTTTGTTTATCTTACAATGGAATCAATGGCAACTCTACAATTCATACTTTATGCAAAAATTATTAGAGGATTCAACACCATGTTTCTGAAAGACCATGAGTGTTTTATAATATTTCATACATTTGTATATTTTATCTTTAGTTGCTTTGTATTTTTTTTCTAAACTTTCTCCTTTGACAAGGATTTTGGTTACGTTGATCGAATGTTCATAATACGATGTGGGAAGGAAATCAGTTCATAATGGACCATTGTTGATGAAGACAGTAATGTTCACAACGTTACATACAATATGGATATGCACAATCCAATAATTACCCAAGGTTGGGCTCATTTAAGATCTTTCTATGCTATTCTTTTAGACAAATTGTTTGTGTTAAAATATGTTGGGAATTTTTCTTTCCAAATTTGCTTTTCTAGACGTTCTTCAAACTCAAAAATCGAATTCAACTTCCTAAACAACATTACAATTTGTCATTCGCTGACTATGTCAAAGTTACTTCTTTTTCAAGTTAAATTATCCAGATATTAATGTCAAGCCAACCACTTGGTTAGATATTTTACTTTCTTATCTTTGTAGATATTTTCACTTTAGTTTGTAATATTTGAAAAAAGACTTAGCAAGTAATTTTCGTAACAATGGACTTTCAGCTCTTGTGCTCCACAGACCACTAGGCGAAGTCCAATGTAACTCTCTCATAAGACCAACATCTGTGAAGATAGGCGGTGGCGGGAAAAGTTTTGTGCCCTTCATGATCTAAAGGAGAAGAGTGATGTTATTTTCGAAGTTGAGAGTGAAAAACAAGCATGCATGTAAAAGTTCTTTATAATTTAAATTTCTTCTAATATATGTACTTTATTATCATCTCAATATCAAGTTCTACGTCTTTTTTGTTATGTTGTATACTTTCCAAAACGTCATTAATTAAATTGTTAAGTACTTTAATCAAACTAATGGAAAAAAAGTGTTAAAGAAATTTTAAAGTGGACTTTCAAGTGTTGTTCTGCAATGTAAGTTGCTTATAACTCCAAAGTCTGTGAAGATAGTGTTATAATATATGTACTTTAATATCAGTGTCCATTTATTATGTTATATACTTTCCAACCAGTTCTTAATTATGAATAAATTTATAAACACTTATCTATCTCCCTTTTACTAAAAGTAATGTACAGAAAAAATGTTAGATCTTTTAAGAATATCTCAAATTAAATGATAATAATTGAGAGTTAATAAAATCTTTTCGTATTCCAAGATGATATGTTGTTGTACACTCCTCAAGAACGACTGTAAAATTTGATAAGCTTCCAAAATCTTTATGTATTCTAATGCATTAAAAGACATTTTTTATGAATTACTTTATAATTTATTAATTAAATGGTAATAATTTGAAGTTAATCAAATATTTTCATATTCAAAGATAATGTTTAGGTGTACATTGCTCAAGAAACACTGCATAATCATATGGTATTCCAAAATCTTTTCGTATTCCAAGTCATTAAAAGAGTGTTTTTTATTAATTGCTTTTGAATTTGGTATAACTAATTATTATTAATTGATTTAGACCTTCTACGAAAATGTTTAATTAGTAAATATTGATTAATAAACATTAATTACGTAATGGAAAGACTTTAAATGAAAAAATCATCATTGTAGTCCTCGAGATATTCTTCCATCTGTAATAAGAATGCATCATTACACTTTTTGGTAATCCAACATGTTCCCATCTAAACTTCACAAGAAAATGTCACATGCATACAATACTTTTTTTTTATTAAGTACTAGTATGAGACCCGTGCGTACGCACGGGTTTTCTTTGTTTTTGTGTTATTATTGTTACATGTATTTTGTTTAAATATTATATATTATATTGGTTAAAAATTAAATTAAAGTATTGTTATTATTGATATAATTTATATGGATTTGTAAATATATCATTTAGATTTTAGCTAATTATGACAATCTGCTTCATTATCTAATTATTCAAGACCATTGATTATGTTCATTATATATTGATATAATTCATAGTTACATGATACATAGTTTATAGTTATACTTAATTTATATTGAAATATTGAAATGATTACATTTGAGAATAAATCTGAAGGGTGTGGTTTTGACGGCAAAGTATAGTAATCAAGTGTCCTATGAACTTTTGTTCTGTGCATATGTACATTGAGTTATATATTATATTGAAATGAAATGCATATGTACATATTGTTGTTAAAATAAAATATAGGAATATTGAGAACTTTGGTCTCGTGCAAAAGTAATGTCCACACATGAATAATCAAGTTAAAAAAAATGCAAACATAATGTAAGATTGATGTTAACATTTTTAAACAAAAATAAATGCAGGTATTGTTATCAATGTAGACATTAAATTTATAATAACTAATTATTGATGGGTACACACATTTTATTTTATTTTTGTTTAAAATGTACATTGAGTTATATATTATATTGAAATGAAATGCATATGTACATATTGTTGTTAAAATAAAATATAGGAATATTGAGAACTTTGGTCTCGTGCAAAAGTAATGTCCACACATGAATAATCAACTTAAACAAAAATGCTAACATAATAATCATATTAATGGTCCAATAAATTTAAAAATGTCTTTATTGAAAGTTGTGTTTTCATGAGTTCGAGTATGCTCAGATTTAGTAATTTACTAATACGAAGATAGTTGCATTGTTTCATGAGCAGTCATCACTATCACATTATCTTAGATTACGTTTATTTGCAATGCAATCAAAACAATTATAATTTTGGAATATGAAACCATTTATGAGTTATTTATGTAAACCATTTAATAAATATTTATGAAAATGTATTTTGTGAATATCATTTTCAGGTCTTTTTTTAAGTGTTGAAATCCGAAATTGTTAAATGATGAAAGTGTGTTAGAGAGATTGGACAATATCTGAAACAATCCAATGATGATCAAACAAAGAAGAGAAGTTCTAAATGAGAGACGTAAATGAAGTGTGAAATGTGAAGATAAGTAAATGTATCTTTTGAATATTTTAATCTGAATAAGTTGAATCATGAAAGCATGTTGGAGATGAAACAATAAATGGAGCAATTGAAATACGTGGACCAGTGCAACGATGATTATTTTGAACAGTGTAAATAATAATGAAAATATTTATACAATTGTGGACCATATCAAGATATCAAGAGAGATTAATGAATTACTTCAATAGTTGAATCCCAATCAATTGAATCATCAGAACGTTTATTCCGAGCAGTTCAAATTAATGGAGCAGTTCAATTATTTAGACCAGTGGTGCAATGATGATTATATAGAGCAGTGCAAATAATAATTACAAAAATTTATACAAAAGTTTATTCAGATTTCATATTTATTATTTAGACGTTATGCAAATATATTTAAAAATATTTTCATTGGAAGTTGTGTAGGGTTTCTTGAGCAGTGATAAATTTAGATTTCCAATGCAGTGATAAATTTAGATTTTCATTGGAAGTTGTGCAGGGTTTCATTGAACATAAGATTTATTGATAGAGTAATTTATTGCTTAAATGATCTTAAATAGTAATTTATGTTTCCCATGCTATTAAATGGTCTTGAATAATAATTTATGTTTCACATGCTATTAAATGGCCTTAAATAGTAATTTATATTTCCCATGCTACTGATTTGAAGAGACCGAAATATCCAGAGGTTTCATTGAAGAAATTTTACCATCTAGTTGCGTTAAATGATCTTAAATAGTACTTTATGTTTCCCATGCTATTAAATGGTCTTCAATGATAATTTATGTTTTCCATGCTACTGATTTGAAGAGACTGAAACATCCAGAGGTTTCATTGAAGAAACTTTATCATCTATTGTTGAAGAAACTTAACTAAGAAGGTCATTCATCTTTTCAAAAAATCCAAATTATTCAATTTCAAGAATTTGCTTCAGAACCTCATCTGCATCCTAAGTATAATATTTATTGAACAATAACGTCGTCATATAAACCAAACAAATTATATATACACAAAATCCATATAAAAAAAACTTTCATGAATGACGTACAGATCCAACAACAGATCCTTCAAGTTTAACCTCGTAGATCCACATGTGAGGAACACCATTGAAACACCACCAGGAGGATGGGTTGGCTCACAAAACAAAACTGATTAAAATCAAACTCAAAAAATGGAAAAAATAATAAAAATCAAACCTTTTAAAAATAAAACCTCTTAATAATGATTTTTCATCCTTATGCTTGAGAACTTCGTTTTGGATCTTCAAAAATCTTCGATCTTCTTTTTAATAGAAGAAGAAAACATGAAAGAACAGAGGAAAAGAAGAAGCTTCAAAGAGAAGTTGAGAGTGTGAGGAATAAAGAGTAGAGGAGAGAGAACGGAGAAAAAAAGTGTAGCAGACTGGTAGGTGAGTGTGTGAGTGGTGCTGAAGCTTCTGGAGAAAAGTTGAGAACCTGAAAAATAAAAAAAAAATTATGAAAACGAAATAGAAACACACATAAAATACATTCAAACAACAACATAGACAACAATACATATGCAAGATGAAGAAGAAACTAAAAAACACTCGAAAGTTATTACCTTTTTTTCACCTAATAATAGGTCTATGAAACTCCTGAAAAACCAAAAAAAGGTTTATGAAAACAAAACTGAAACAACAAAAAACACCTTCAAACAACACACGTGTAACAATGCATATAAAAAAAGAAGAACAAAAAAAATCGAAAGTTATTACCTTTTGATTAACCAAAAATAGGTTTCAAAACACCTGAAAAACAAAAAAAAAAGGTTTATAAGATAAAATCGAAACAACAACAAAAATACCTTCATACACATTTATGCTGGGTTAAGTTGGTAATAGTTAGAGAAGCTAACACTTAGCTTGGCGATGGTAAGGAAGAAGAAGCTTCAAAGAGAAGTTGAGAGTGTGAGGAAGAAAGAGTAGAAGAGAGAGAACGGAGAAAAGAAGTGTGGCAGAGTGGTAGGTGAGTGTGTGAGTGGTGTTGAAACTTCTGAAGAAAAGTTGAAAACCTGAAAAACAAAAAACAAGTTTATCAAAACGAAATAGAAACACACAAAAAATACATTCAAACAACAATTCAAACAACAATACAAACAACAATACATATGCAAGATGAATAAGAAACTAAAAAATACTCAAAAGTTATTACATTTTCTTCATCTAATAATAGGTCTACAACACCTGAAAAACCAAAAAAGGTTTATGAAAATGATACTAAAACAACAAAAAACACCTTCAAACAACAACACAGGTAACAATTGTAAGACCCAGTAAATTCATATAAATAATAACTAATAAAGTACAAGTAATTGTGGGTTGAGAATAACCTAAGAGAATTTCTTGACAAGTCTTATATAAAAAATAGTACTAGCTCAAGTGGTTGAGAGTACTTAGTTCTATTGAAAGGACGTGTGTTTGAGTCTTGATGTGTCATTAGTGTGATATTTCAATTGTGTATTATTTTACCAATATATTATGAGTGCGGAAGCATGGTTTAAGCTTGTATGTATGTGTGAATTAACATGAATCATGTGATAGTTTGTTGGTGTGCATGTGTTTGATTGGTAGGAAGGATGTGTGTTCAAATCTTGGTTAGAGTGAATATTATCCTTATGTTTTACTATTTTGCTTGAAGCTAAAACACCAGGTAAGGGTTTTTTTTTCTTCTTCCTCCTTTTCTGGATATGTATGGTCTTGTGATTTTGACAAGAATTTAAAAAAAAAAATTATTTGGATTAGAACGAATATGAAATAACATCGATGTATACAATGGTATATATGTGATTCAGATCCTCGATAGTCGTGGTGTTGATTATTATCCTAAAGGTATTGTGGAAATTGAATTATCTTAAGTCTTGGATCGTTGTGTGGGTGATGCAGAAGTGAATTAAAACATTTTTGACTCTGTGTTTGTGTTCGATGTGTGGTTTGTGTAAATTCTTTAATTGGTTCTGTTTTCGTGCGGTGTGTTATGAAGGTGTAGATACTGGTAAAGTTGTTTAATGTTATTAGATTGTTTCGGTCTTTGATTCATCATGAGTTTCATAGCTTTATGATGGGATTGATTGAGTACGTGGACAAGGTGGGATGAATATGGTTACTGTAGAGGTATAGGGGCATATGATAAAAGAAAAAAAATAAAGACGATGTATGATAAAATATATATATATATATATATATATATATCATGATATGGCATAGTAGTTGTCAGGAGTACAATGCTATGAATGAGTAAAGAGAATTATAGTATTATTTTAGTTTTGGTTTCAAAAGTGAGATTTACAAACAGGGGATGGGTTCTCTTAAATTTTCCGAATGAGTTATAAGTGTTTGGGTTCATATTTTTTTCTTTTATGTGGAATAAACAATTGTTAGGATGCATTTTCAGTTTTATAAACACAAATGCAGGATGGGGTATTTTGTTTTAGAATATATATATATATATATATATATATATATATATATATATGTGTGTGTGTGTGTGTGTGTGTTAATGTAATACGAGATAATTTGTTTAAAGTTGTATAAAGAAGCATGTATGGTATAATGTAGGCCTGAGCAAAAAAAGTGTACCCGACCGCACCCGTCCAATTCGTGTAAAAAAAATAAAGTATGGGTCTGTTACATATGGTTCGGGTAAAGCTGGATAAAATAATACGGGTTTAATGGATTGAATTGGTCGGGTACGGGTGTGAAAAATTTTTTTTGCAAATACCCGACCCGACCCGTAAGTATTATTAAATTATTATAAAAATTTAGGAATAGATTTTAAAGGTGAAAGATAAGTAATATTCGAAAACCCTAGCCGCCTCCAAATCAGTTTTCGTTCTTCCTGCTCTTTTGATACACTCTCGTCTCTTCTTCCATCATCTGCACGAAGTAGCTACAAGTCTCCAATTGAATCAAGCTCTACCGCTGCCGAAGCTGTTGGGGATGCAGAATGGGGATGCAGAACGATAACCAGTGTGAATCTGGATCACTAAGGAGGGAGTTACATCAACAGGTTCATAATAAGCAATGTTAGATTTTTTCCAAAAAGGTTCTTCTTTTTTCCTTTTTCTCGTTCTGGATTGTTTCCTCTTATTTATTGATGAGCTAATTTGCAAGCATTTGGTGATAGAGACAATGGATGGTTATTTTTGGGGTTTTTATTTTCGGGGTGATTATTTGTCTTTCACTTTTGAATTTTAAACATATTTGTGTAAGTAAAATTTAAATGTAAACTCGAATAACCCACCCATATTTAACCGTATTTGAGTTTATACATATCCGACTAACCCAAAAAATAAAATGGTCGGGTTGAATTTTAAAATTTTGAATTTGGATTATGTCGGATTGGTCAGGTTGGACCCGAACCCGATCCAACCCGACCAACGCTCAGGCCTAGTATAATGTATCTAGGAGTCTGGTATATGGTCACATGAAAATTATATCATATTTTATAACTTGTTGGAAGTTTGAATAATATGTATTTATTTTACAATTCATAAGTTATACGCACTAATTTTCTTTTACGTTAGGATAATGTATAATTCAATTAAATAATATTATTTTATTCCTAACACATAATTATATTATTTTAACTATTTAATGTTAATACATTTGGTATTAGAGCATATGATTTCAAAATGATTTTTGGGTATTGGGAAGTGAGCTTATCGCGATTGTGAGATTAGTATAAATTGATTGAATTGTAGAGTTGTTGAGATATGTGTTATTGCATGGTGTGTATTGCTAATGCATTTTTCTGAGATAAATTATAATGGTGTATGATACCCTATATTCCAGAACTAGAAAATGGTTGGCGGAAGAGGTAGAAGAATCGGTGCCAATAACTTAGCTGATGAAATTACCCATGCAATTCACCGATTGGTTGACGCTATGCAGCCACAACAGGTGGTGCTACCACAGCCTGCACCACGACCTGTCAGCATGGATGATTTCGTGAGGCATAAACCAGCCAATTCCAATGGCAAGGCCACTCCTGATGACGCAGATGCGTGGATCAGGGAGTGCGAGAAGATATTTTGTGTACTAGCTTGCTCAGATGAACAAAAACTGGCATATGCCACTTTTCTCTTGGTGAGTGATGCAGAATACTGGTGGGTTGGAATGCAACAATACATGTGAATCCAGGTGAGAACGTTGATGCATAGTGACAGAGCAAGGCAGACGACGGGGGATTTTTCTCTATATTTTATTTTTATGCATTTTGTAATAAATTTTATGATGTTTTTTCACTATTATGAACATGTAATAAAGATGGAGTAGTGTGATTGAACTACCGCGAGATAAGTTTTAAATTTTCCCGCGCTTAGGGAACTTTATATAATGTTTTAATTCCGAAAGAAATTTTATGATATATGCTTTATCTAGTAATATCCATCTAGGGTGTTACAACAATGCATATGAAAAAAGAAGAGCAAAAAAAATGAAAGTTATTACCTTTTGATCAGCCAAAAATAGTTTTGAAACACCTGGAAAACCAAAAAAAAAAAGTTTATAAGATGAAATTGGAACAACAACAAAAATACATTCATACACATTTGTGCTGGGTTACGTTGGTAATAATTAGAGAAGCAAACACTTAGTTTGGTAGTGGAAAGGAAGAATAAGCTTCAAACAGAAGCTGAGAGTGTGAGGAAGAAAGAGTAGAGGAAAGAGAATGGAGAAAAGCATTGTGGCAGAGTGGTAGGTGAGTGTGTGAGTGGTGTTAAAGCTTCTGGAGAGAAGTTGAAAAGATTTAGTTTTGGGTCGCGTGTTGAAGCCCAACGACTAAACCTTCATGGACGAAAAAACCAAAGAAAATGACACGTGTCAGAAACTAAGAAATGGGTATTTAGGTAATATCCAGAAGAGAAAGTTACCAAAAAACCTAGAAATTGGACAGGTGTCACTCGTTTAAGTTAGGGTATTTGGGTCTTTTCCAGAGGTCATTGTTTTCTTATATTTTAGATTACATATTTATCACTAAAATCATTTAACGTAAATACTACAACAATTGCTCTACTTACATTTGCATACTTCAATTTTATACTTCATCTGTATCAGAGCAAACCAATATGTCATCATCGTACCTCTTCTTCTCTTTTCTGGACTATCATTTTACCAACTATCTGAACTGGAGAAACATATTCACCAAAAGGTATATTCAAGAAACAAATCATCTTCATCTTTGGCTTTTGTCTTTATTTGACAACATTAAGGATTTTTTCCCTCACTTCCATCTCTCATCAGACCTCTTCTTCACTGATTTTGACTATCATCTTTCCAACTATCATCTAGACAAAGGTATGCACTTAATCTTTGTAAATAAATTTTAACCAAAAGATATCTTCAAGAAATAAATCTTCTTTTGTTTTTACTTTTCATTTACAAAATTAGGGTTTGTTTCCCTTACTTCCATCTTTGATCACCATTATTACCAATTCCATTGTCTTTTTCATTTTTTACGAAGTATTACCGTTTATATTTTTTATTATGCATTTCATCTTTTCCATTAAATTTGGCAAAAAATGAATTGAGAAACAAAACTGTGTGGATGTTTAAGTTGTATTGTGTTCTTAAATACTTTTGTTGTATTTTAGTTCTTAGCCATAAAAGAGATGTCAACTACACACTCCATACTTGCTTCACAATCTATATTGGTTGCAAAGTTTAAGTGCAAATTCTTCACTATCTTTCTGAAAGACAAAGTTACTTTTACATATTTCAATATTTGAATTACTTTACACAGTCCATAATTTATCCTTATTCTTGACTATTTTTCTTTTCTTCATTTTTTGACAAGGATTTTTGTTACATTAATAGACTGTTTGTAGTAAGATTAGGGACTGAACTCAGTGCAAGATGGACTATCCTGATGACAACAGTAATGTTCATTAGGTTACATTCAACATGGATATTCACAATCCCATGATTACTGAAGGTTGGTCTAATTTAAGAACTTTTTATAACTTAGATTCACAAAATCTTTGTTACTTAAAACATTTAGGAAATTCTTCTTTTCACATTCATTTCTACGAACCCTGTTCCAACTCAAATATTGGTAATTTTCTAAACAACATTTAAACAAATGCCCCTCTCATAACGTTGCAGTTAATTCATTTTATGTCTAGGCTTTCTAAATATAATTCCAAAGTAAGCCACTTGGTGAGATTTTCTACTTTCTTACTTTTAATTTCATTTTGACTAATAAATTACCTCTTCTCTCTTTTTGTTTCATTCCTTACTAACGTTTGTATTCTTTCATACATTATTTAAACTTGCAATTTATTTATTTTTATCTATTCTTTCATACGTAATTCAATTTTGTAATAATTTGTTTTTTAAATAGGATTTCAATTCAGACAACAAAATATTTTCGCAACCATGGACTGTCAACTATTGTACTACATGGACCGCAAGGGAAAGTACCATGCAAGTTGTTGGTAAGACCTAAGTCTGTCAAAATGGCAGTGGATGGAAAAAGTTTGGTTACTCATGGACTAAAGGAAGATGTACTTATTTTCGAGGTTAACGGTCAAAACATAAGCAATGATGTCAAAGTTCTTTATAATCTCCATGAATCTTATCATCTCCAATGAAAGACATTTTTTATTTACTTTGTATTAATTATTATATTATATCTACGTTTATCTGGTGTGACTTTCAACTTTAGTATACATTTCGTTTAACATTTTTTTAAAAAAACCAAACATTTAATTTTTTTTTAGATTTGGAGGCTTCTTTAACAATTAATAATTACACTACTCAATATCTTTTTCCATATTCGAAAATCTTTTGTAGGTAATTAATGCCCCATATAAAATTGTCACATCATTGAGATTTTCAATTTTCTCTAATTTATAAGGTTTAAAATAGAATTCTGAAACTAGTGACTAAAATAGATTTCTAGCTATCCAAAACCTTTTACTATTCCAACGTATATGATGGTTTATGTTGTTCAAGGAATTTTTTTCATCTTCCAACACATTTTACAATTAATTAATGTCACACCAAATCATTATATCATTCACATTTCATTATAGTAATAAGTTTTAAAATCTGATTTTCAAACTGATGAATAAATTGGATTTGTAGCTATCAAAAACCTTTTCCAATTCCAACGTTTATGATGGTTTCACTCCTCAAATTTTTTTTCATCTTCCAACACGTTTTACAATTAATTAATTCACACCAAACAGTCACATCATTATTTATATAATAATGAATTAAATTTTTGAAGAGATTTACATCGCTTCTCCAATAAATTTTTATTAGGATTAAAATGTTATCCTTTTTGCATACTTATTTATGTTGCGCAAGAGTTTTTCTACGCTTTGTACAAGTACCAAAAGTTGTGAACCAAACTCTTGACCAGTCGAATCTAATTCTTACAAAGCATCTTTAACAAAAGGTATGCATTTCATGTGTCATTGTTTACAAAATTAGTCTTTGTTCATTTTTTCTATCTCTTGTCAATGTATAAATTACCAATGTTGTTTGAAGAAGAGAAAGCCTATAAGGTATGCACTTCATATGTTGTTCTTTACAAAATTAGGGTTTCTCTTACGTTTTGTAACATTAATGTTTTTTACGATAGTGTTTTTAAAAATAAATGAGTTGTTTCTTCTTCTTATTTTATCTATGCAAACATTAGGTTATTCTTCAACATTTTTGTTTATGAATGCTTTTTATGTTAGTATTTGCATATCCATATTGTTTCCACAATAGTGTTATTACAATGAATGGTTGACTACGAAAGAGAGTACGTTAAAGCTGCATCATAACATCTTTGTTTTATTTTTAAATATTCTATTTACGTGTTTTCTATTCAACATAAGTTATTTGTAATATTTTTCCATTTCTATGTAACTTGTGATTACATGCATATCAACATGTAATGGCTTCTAACATCAATAGTTGATATTTGTAGTTTTGACAAAAATATGTTAATGTTAAATTTGCGTGTGTAGGTCAAAAGTAAATATTTATATTTATATAGTATGCAAATCACTTTTCGAATAGGTTAGAATTGCATCATTACAGAAACCTAATTTGAATTTTTTGTTCTTTCTCAATTCTTCCACCATAGGAAGTTAATACCCCAATAACATTTTCTTCCCTAAGTTTTTCGAGAACTGCCAAATCCATGTTAGTACTAATCTTGAAGTTGGACGTCATCTTTATTTTTTTGTGAATTGTTTCACTAAACAAAACTCAATGTTTTCTTTAAAAATTTTCATTCAATAAATAATAAAATTAAAAAATTATTATCTTAATATTTATTTTGTTTTAATCATTTGTGTATTTATTTATTTATATTTAATTATTTAATTATATTTATATATCTATAGATATGTATAAGGTCAAAAATCCTAACTCATTTATGCACTTTTGAATTTTGCATACCACTGTTTGGAGTTCAGTAAGTCTCTATGTGAAATTGAAAAGCAAAGTCATAACATAAGTGAAGTTACTCCAGAGAAGGAAAACTGAAATATCATTGTTAGGGTTATATGTTTATGGTTTGTTCCAGATTTCAGTAAACAAAGATGTGCTTTCTCCATAGAGTTAGTTCTTCAAGACAAAGAGGTAATATTGTGTTTAATTTTTTCTAACATTTTTATTGAAGACTCTTTATATTTTAAAGGCTTAAATAATGATTTGGTCCTAGTTTTCGTTTGGTTTTTGCAATTTGGTCCTACTTTTTTTTTTTCAATTTGGTCATAATATTCGTTAATTTTATTCAATTTTGTCATTTTCGCTAACATCGTTAAAATAGTTAATGGATTGTGTACGTTACGAGTGATGAACTACCTTTTGTCCACCAATCAAAATGATATTCAATGTTTATCATATTTTTCTAAACAATAATTATTAATTACATAACCTGGATGACATAATATCTTTATACATCACGCACTTCATAAATTAAAAAGATGTCATTTTTCCATTATAGATATAATTTGTATATCACTCATTGTTCATTATAATAACAAAAAAAAATTATATCTAAAAAAGTCCCGTGCATTGCACAAATAAAAATACTAGCATTATGCATTTTGGATCTATATGAATAAAATCATAAGATTAGCTTAACAACTCAAAATTTGAAATTTGATAAAAAAGAAAATGGATTTCGCAGTACGATACCTCTTACAATAAAAAATTTTCACATGTCAAGTCAATATCATGTCACATGTTAGGGTCAGCTTATTATATTGAATTTTTTCATAATCTTTTTTTTAATTTAACATTTTTTGTTCTTCTCCAAATTGAGATAAAATTTAATTTGTATATAAATGTTATATGGATATTCTTATTAAAATGCATATTTTTATTAAATATTTTTAATTTAGAGTTAGAGTTGGTTTAAAATTAAAACGAAAAATTTCAAAGTAGGCAATAACACTATTAATTTAAAATTTTAAGAGGTTAAAAATACTTAAACTAATGGTGTTATTTTCCATTTTTAAATTTTTAAGAGGCTTGAAATTTTAAATTAATGGTTTTAAATAGGCCTCTGAACTAAAATCACAATGATATTTTATTTCTATGTTATTCTAATTTATTTATAAATATTTCTTAATTTAATTATAAATTTAAAATCTTTGATTATATATATTGTCTTTATTTTTTTATTACATGACAAAATGTGTGAGAACACTGAATCTTCATCACAAGGATTATCTCAATTGTCACAAAGCTCCAAACATAGTGTTGAAGATGACTTTTTAAGGCTTACACCTAGAACTAACATACAGGGTCTCAAAGATTGTAAATATGTAAGAATATATCAGCAGTTCTACAATTTTTATTCACAGAATGATTGTTCTGACAAATTTTATTTATTGTGGAAGGTAACTACTTACGTTTTGTTTGGAATCATTAAACATATTTTGGTTGAGGGGATTGGTGGTATACTGTTTGTTGGAAGTTCTTGCTTCCAGATAATTGTTTTTCCTAGTAAATGCAAACCTTTGTCTTTTGGTATGTTTTTAAAAAGACTTGTGACAAATGAACCCCTTTTCAGAGGACCCAAGATGCATTTTTGCATATTTCTCAACCCATACTAATGTCAAGCTAGCTATCTAGTTAGATTCATATAAATTATTCGATGCATGTTTATTGTATATTGATATTTATATTTAGATTTAATTTTATTATTTGATTATATTTATATTAAATTTATATATATATATATATATTTGTAGTTTTGATTTAATCAACTCACTTATTCTTTCTTTAGGATTTGCCAACTGATTTTGACAATTATCTTCGACAAGGAAGATTTAAAAAGATTGTTCTTTACAGATCGCGAAAGATAGTGAAGTGCAAACTATTGTTAAGGAATACTCCAAAGAAGTCTAGCAAAATTGGAAGTGGCTGGAAGAAATTTTGTACTTCTCATGTATTTGATGAAACTATGGACTTGGTGTTTGAAGTTAACTAGATGAAAAACAATCAGAACGTCAAAGTGTTGACATATTGTAATTTTAAATTTATATTTTGTTTTATGTTTTTTTTTTGAAAATGCCAATGTAGCAATAGTACTCTTTTGACTATGTGTTGCTTATATACTTTGTCAAACTACTAATTTTTATATTTTCATCAATGAGTATTTATACTTTTACTTGGTATTAATTCTTTGTGTACATTTTGGTATGCTATTTTAACATACTTTTAGTGCAATTACTTTGAACGGAAATGAATAAATTTCGATTAAATTTTTAGTAAATTGTTATGCATATTTCTAACATAAATGTTAAACATTGGTTTGAATTGATAAATATTTTAGAAAAAGATTATTAATTTCACAAAGACCTTATTTTAGTTATCTAGAGAAAGAATGTGTTATTATATTAATCAAATTAAATTTGCTGCATGTTTGACCATAGAACTTGGAATCAAGTTTCTATTAAATTGTGTTGTGGTTTGTACTATCTTTAGTGCTTACATAAAAAAGACACATGTTGTTATCTGCAAAAAGAAAACAACTACGAAAAAATTCCTATTTATATGATGTTTCTGTCTTATTAACAGTGTACACTGCATGTGCTTTCTATTTGTAGGATTTATTTACTGATGAAAACTTTTTGTACTATTATAACTAGTTTATATTACAAATACAAATATATTTGTTTCTACAATAGTGATTACATGTACAATGTCAAATAAAAAGTTGAAGAAATACATTGATGAATATAGCAACAAATCAGTAAACATTTTTCCAACCCTTTATTGAACTTATTTGTGTTTTTGCTTCTTCTTCAAATTGTAATGTTTCAAAGTATTTCAAGTATAGTTCTGGAATGGAGAAAAAACATTGCCAAAGTGTAAGGATTAGAAGGAAGATGCTACTAGATGAAAGATTGCATGCAAGAAGTAAGAATTATTCAAGTTAGTTTGTAACATTTGATTGTACTCAGGTTGCATGATTGTACTCATGTAGTTTGAAAACAACTTCAATAAAGAGGTATAAGTTTGTAACAATAGGTTATGAAGTGCTCATTTGTATTACTAAAATTTTTGTTTTCTGACAGATAATAAAGAAGACAATCGAAGAAGAAAAAAGAAATATACAAAAAATGGTTATGAAAGTAGCAACACATCAGTCGCTTTCTAGAGTTGAACTTTATCTTCCACGTCTAATATTCACACATGGACAACTAAATGTTGCTATTTCTTTGGTAAAAACAAAGAAAGGACTGAAAATACATATTCTAGATGAAGATGAAAATGTGACCAACACAACTAAAAACATTCTCTACAAAAAATTTTTTGAAACTCATTAACAAAAAGAGATTTTAGGTATGTATCTCGGTATTTGTGATTATTATTTAAACTTATTCAATTGTTCAAATATAGATAAACTTATTGAAATTAACTACAATGATGAAAATTGCATATCGTCCTAATTATGGTGGTTGTCTTATTTAAATTGCACATTACGAGCGATGAACCACCTTTTGTCCACCAATTAAAATGATATTCAATGTTTATCATATTTTTCTAAACAATAATTATTAATTACATAATGGAGATGACATATTATCTTTATGCATCATCCACTTCACAAATTAAAAAGATGTCATTTTTCATCATAGATATAATCTGTATATTACTCGTTGTTCATTATAATAACAATAAAAATTACATTTGAAAAAGTCCTGTGCACAAATAAAAAGACTAGCATCATACATTTTGGATCTATATGAATAAAATCATAAGATTAGCTTCATAACTCGAATTTTGAAATTTGATAAAAAAGAAAATGAATTTCTTAGTACGATGCATCTTACACTTAATCTCAATCACCCTTGACACCGAGACCACCACGCTGGAAAAGCACACCATGAATTCAACTATTAACTACTTCAAATCAACAAAAATACCTGGATAAATCCTTCACTTGAAAGATCTTGTACTAACCATGGCAAACAACCTTCACACAACTTTAACGGTGAGAAAAAAAAAAAAAACAGAAATAAGGTTTCAAAGTGTCTGAAGAAGTAAAGATATAATAATAATTTATTTATTTTAATATATATTTTTTAGGGGTAAAATGAATGCAACAAAACAAAAGTTGGGGGTGCAGGAAGAACACAACGGGCTGAAGGAAGAAACCCCAGAAAAAACCATTATCATTGGTCACAGGTCACACAAATGCTACCAGCAAATTCATTTCTCAGCTTCTGAAACCAGGAAATTGGAACATTCAATTCAATTCTTGCTAGCTGCTTCAGAGAGCAAACAAATAATAAACCTTAGAAGAAGAAGAAGAAGAGGTTTCGAATTGAATGGAGTCGTCGTCGTCCATTCGAATCCGAAGATTCGATGAGCTTCCAACGGCCAAAGACTTCGACTCTCTGATAGAGCTTTCAAACGTTCCCGCTGTATGTAAACAACACACAACACTCTTTATTCTCTCTCTTCTCTCTTTCATGCGCAATTTATTATTTACAGTTAATTAATTGGTGGTTTTTTCAATCCGGAAAAAAAGGTTTTTCGCGGGTGCACCAAAAGTTGGAAGGCATTCTCGCACTGGAATCCATCCAACGGTGGCCTCGACTACTTGCAGGTTCCTCTTCACTTTACTCACATTCTCTTCTCTGCATCGTTCATCTCCTTGTGTCTTGTATCATTGATTGAAGTAAGTTAACAGTCTGTTGAACATTTTCATTTGCTGCTATGTGTTGAAACCCAGGCACGCGTGGGCTCTTGCACGGTGGAGGCCATGATATCTCAATCTGCACCTGTTTTTTATGGTGATCTTGGAAGCCATCAGAGGGTATTCTTTTTCGTTTCTCAAAAACTATCTATATATGGTTTTCGGTCTACTGATGAAATGATGCGTGATTAATCTGTTTTTCTTTCCTTGCAGGTTCCTCTTCCATTTTCTAACTTCCTTGATTTTTGCAAGAAGCGGATGCAGATGCAAAGTAAGCGCCACCATCAGGGTCTTGATCATTGTCCTGCCTCACAAACTGACGATGATACAAAACATGCTTGTTTATCCTTGGAAGATGCTCCCGAACAAATTTATTTAGCACAGGTTCAAAATCCAACATCTATTAGATAGTCGGTAATTTTGCCAACTGATTTATAAAAAGATTTTCTTAATTGTTTTTTATGAAGGTTATGTGCTTTGTTATATTTCATTGAATTTGATTGTCATCTCTGCGTTGGCGCTGTCCCTAAGTTGATGAAATGACAATGAAGAATATTCATAGGCATAAAGTATAGCATGTGAAATCAATGCTATTATATAATAGTTAGTGATAAAAGCTACCTGAATTGGCATTCATCTCCATGAGTACCATCTAACCTAAGTGCTATCTGCTTACCTTGGGTGATTATATATTCGTCTTCATTGTAAGAAAATTTACCCTCACAATTTCTAAAATAATTCCCTAGAAGGTGAGTTTTTTTGTTTTCTTTTTAGATAGTGTGATGGTGGCATATTTTCAAATGAATGTTGGTGATGTATATTTCAGGTACCAATAATGAACAGCGATAGTCAGGAAACCGTTCAGTTAGAAACCCTAAAGGAAGACATTCAGACGGTTGGTGCATTTATCCCTGTTATTTGTTGTAGTCTACAGCTATGTATATCTAGTTGTTCTCTGTAATAGGAGCTTTTATTACTACCCTTTTTATTTGGGCTTTTTGTTTTCTGCAGCCTTCGATTTTGGCATCAAAAGAGTTATCTTCTATAAATTTGTGGATGAACAATGCTGAAGCCAGATCAAGTACTCACTATGATCCACACCACAATCTTCTTTGTATAGTTTCTGGCTGCAAACGAGGTATGTCTTCCTCTTATTGATGTATCCTATGACCTTGCCAGTGTGTGGTTTTTCTTCTGAGTGATGGATGTGGTATTTCTCAGTTTTCTTTTACACATTCTTAGGGTATCAGTTATTAGTAAATTTCAGTACATTGGTATGGTTTACTGATGTTTTAGTCTATTTAATGTCTAAAGTAATGTGACGATAAACAATGTATCACCCCCAATAGAGTTTTGGAACTTTATTTACTTCTCCCTCAAGCTTTGTTTTCAAGAGTCTTCTCATTTCCCTCTATTCAATTTATTTTACAACCTTCTCTAACAATCAAATTCTTTGTAGTTGTTTTGTGGCCTCCTTCTGCCAGTCCCTCACTCTACCCAATGCCCATATACGGGGAGGCTTCTAATCACAGGTATTATTTAAAAACAAATATTAAGAGGAGAGAGAGAGAGAATAAATAGAGAATTACTGTATGACCAAATGCACTCAGTGATTGTTAGGTCTCCTATCTCTATCAATGTGTTGAATAGGTTGTTGTACCCTGCGCTATTACTAGCATGAGACGAATTCAACTCTTAGAAGTGAAGTCCACAAAACACAACTCACTAGTTAGTAGTCACCAAGGCATCATTATATTCTGACATCTCTGTTGTTTTTTCCTAATAAAATCCATGTGGCAGTTCTGTATCTCTAGAAAATCCTGACTACTCAATTTATCCAAGGGCAGAATGCTCAATGGAGTTTGCTCAAAAGGTTGTTCTTCAGGCAGGTGATGGACTTTTCATTCCCGAAGGCTGGTAAGCCCTAAAATTTGACAATGTCTTTAGGATATGACTTTCTCAGTGTCTGTCATCTGAACTAGGGGAACTTGGGTTAGGCTGGATGGTTTGGACAGAGAAACTTGTTGCATGATAATAGTATAAGTTGTCATTTATTTTTTGTCAATCTTTCTAGCAGCCATTGCTGATCAGAAAGAAAAAAGATCATGTAAAATATACCCAAGAAAGAATCTATACATATTTGTTTGAGATTTTTGAGGTTTTCAATGATGGTTGTTAATCTTTGAATTGTTTCATGCTTGTCAAATTGTAAATATAGGCGTGCTTTGTTTTCAATTTATATTTGTGTCTGTGTCTTAACTGCTTGTATCCATTCATACAGCCTTACAGGCCCAACGAATCTTCACACTAACATTTCTAAAGGCCACTCTCTCATTTCTTTTGTATATTTGTGTTGCATTATATTTTCCTCATTTCCAGGACCATCTTATTATTTAAGGTTGGAATGGTTACATTTGAAAGTGTACTGTTTTATATGATGTGGCCTTGTTAGATTGATTTCCATATTTTATTCATTGGCATAAAACACTTTGTTAAAGGTTGTTGTGCCAAGAGAGTATAATATTTCCTGTAGGATGGAAAGCATTAAGATATACTGAATGTAATTTAAAATTCTGTTTGTTATTTATACATCTGGAGACAAAGCATCATGCTTCGTTTTTCACTTTAAGCTTCGTGTTCATATTTTGTCATAATTTCTGTGTATTTGGTGCTTAAAATGCTATTAGTGTATTTCCCTTAGATTTGTTGGTTATGCGCATCTGACAATATAAATTTATTTTACACAACTCAGTTGGATTAGACAATATAACAGGTAACATGGTTAAAGTATTTAGAGTGCTTCGTACATAATGACCAAAAAACGGGAGATGTAAAACATAGGATTTAAGCAGGATAGGTGAAATTGTGGTGTCCTCTATGATAGAAAGGCACCAGCAGTCAAGCTTAAAGGAAAATTGAATGGAATTGAATGTTGGGTGTAAAATAGCTAGTTGGAGAATAAATTTAACGTAGTAGATGTGAGGGGACATACTAGACAAGATAGAATTAGGAATGAATGCATTGGAATGCATTGTAGAAAATGTGGTTGAAACATGCATCGGATCAGATGGTTTGGGTGTGTGGAGAAGACTTGTATTATAATTATAGAAGCCTCATTGTGGAGAGTTGATCAAATGTAGGGTAAAACAATCGCTAGAGGTTGGTGGAGACAGAAAAATTATAGAAAAAATAATTAAGAAGGATTTAGAGGTCAATTAGTTTTCTATTGATATGATTCATGACATCTTTTTGGTTTTGTTTGATGTATGCAGTTGACCCCACCTAGTGTGCAAAGCCTTGGTTATTGTTTTTGTATCTAAATATCTACAAACTTCTTAAAATGTCTCGCATTTGTTATTTATATTTCATTGGTCTCATTAATACTTTTTGCTATAGGTTCCATCAGGTAGATAGTGATGATTTGACCATTGCAATTAACTTTTGGTGGAGATCTAACATGATGTCTTGCATGTTGGAACACATGGATGCTTATTATTTACGCAGAATATTGAGAAGGTAAGATATTGGTGATGATGTAGTTTTTATGCATAATTTATCCCCAAATAATGCTTATGAGATATACTGACTTTTGAATGTTATTCTTTTTCTTGTCAATTATAATTCACCTATTGGATGGGACACATACGAAGATTGATTGACAAAGAAATGGTACGTGCCTGGTTAAAATTGTGTCATTTACTGATGAAAGTTCTAATAAAGTGTACATTCTACTTCATTCTTTATTCCTTTTCACGTACTGGGTGGTTGGTATTGGAGGATGGATACAGCTATAAAGCTAAAAATTGATACTTTAGTATACTATTTTGTAACTTTTGAACACACCTAGAGAGGTATACATGTAAATTATTTCCTTTTTTTAGAAATCTTCTGATGTGTATGTTGCTTCTTTTAGTGTTATTCTTTGTGCCTTTTTTCTATTTAGAGTATCACTCACTGGTTTAAAAAGTTTCAGATTGGTCATTGAGACCAATGGTGAAGTGGATCAATTTTGGGTATGAGCCCAAATAAGTCATTTACTTGGAAAGTATATTCCAGAAGAAAGAAAAAGACTGAGTGAGTTGAGAGTTATTGATGTAGCAAGTGTGAGGAGAGAGGGATTGGTTGGTGAGACATGGTTTATTGGAGAGGAGATATCATTGGTTAGTATTTTTCTGTTGCAGGGGGGTTATCTTCATGTAGGAGCTTTGGCAGAATATTTCTTAGGCTTCTTGATTGTAAGAGACCTAGTAGTTCATTTCCTTATTAATCAATAATTTTCTGTCCTTGTCATTCTATCAAGTCTATGATTAGATAGTTATTTGTTGTCAAATTACAATTATGAAAGGTTTTAATTGCTATTTGAGGAGTAACAGCTGTTGAAGTAGTAAGCACAAACTTATGAACTCCTGTCATTTTCTCTATAATTTTATCTCAAGTCTGGAGAAGGGAATGGTTTGCTAAGTTCATTATAAAGTTAAACCATCTGGTTATTAGTGCTTCTCTCCCTAGTCTTCATAAATTCGAAGTAATTGTATTGAACTTGTGACATGTTTATTTTTTTCAATAGACAGGACCAACTACTGCGTAAATTGGGGTTGGAAACTAGGATGCGGGTATGCGAGTTGCCTAATAATGAACAAGCAGGTAGGTAAATTACAAGAAGGTGCTGATGAAGTTTGTTTTTATGAGTGTCTCCTTGTGAGAAGAATATCCCTTCTATCTTTTTGCCAGTGGCTGTCTAACCCAGTATTGATAATCTGATTGTCAGATCATGCCGATCATGCCGATGTAAATGATGGTAAGTTGTTGAAAGGGATGGATTTAAAAGAGAAAAGACTTAAAGAGAGGAAGACTTTGCAAGAATTGGAACCGGCTGCAGTTCAGGTGCTTCATGAACTTGTGTCTTTAGTTCACAACAGTGTCAACGCCAACCAGGATCGGCAATCACTGTCAACTTCTACAAATGGTTATGAGCTTGTACTGAATGATAAATTTGAGAAAATAGTGAATGCTGACTATAAAGATGATCCAGTTGCTAAATTTCTCTGGGACATCAATCCACAAACTCTCCAAGAAGTCTTTCTTGCTATGGCGGTTAGTTTACATTAACCTACTAAACTTGCAAATGTCAAAGAAGTTTGATATTCTTTATGCAATTCTTGGTACTTTGAACTTGTGGGGTGGGTGTTTTCATTATGGTTAGATATATTACTTGGTCATAACAATGAAAATTTTCATTCCTTATGAGTTGACAAACATGTTTGGATGAGATTGAGATTTTTGTTTGTTGTATTAGGATAAGGGCATTGTGACCGCTTCTTTAGTTTTATATGTTGTGCTTTCCATCGTTTTTTCAATTATCAATGATATTGGAGCTATTACTACTTCTGCAACTTGAATTATATACTAATCTTTTTAGGTTTTAGTTGTTTGTTTGATCATTTAAGTTGTATGCATTTGTATATTATTTGAAGCATGTTGGATTATTTACTATTTTCAGCACAATTTCCCAAGAACTTTAGAGGCTCTTGTTCTGCATGTACTTTCGCCAGTTGGGGCTGAAGTCCTTACTCGGAAATTTGATGAGATGGATCAACATACTCTTGAGGAAGATCGGTACTTACTCGTATAGATAACATCTATTTTTTTGTAGTTGTCAAAATGATAATATCCAATTTTGTCCCTGTAATTTTAGGAATGGATTCTATGAAGCTTTCTACAGTGTATTTGAAGACCAATCTGCAGCAATGAATTCAATTCTAAAAGGGAAGGAGTTGTTCACTCAACAGGTAATTGTTGAGCTGTGCTCTAGCTTTATCTTTTGGAATTTAATATTCTGAATTTAGCTTATAATTTATATTTGCAAAATTTAGTTCTATATTTAGCCATTTAGCTTGTGTTGTGAGCTTCAGCAAGATGGTATTTCGCTCATTAGAACTTTCTGCCAATAAGCAAGTCAAACATTTGTTTCCATGCTCTATAGAAACCATGAACATATAGCCGACTTTAAAAGCTTATTGAGGAATTACATCTGTTTCTTTTGCCCACATGGTTGATGTAATATTACTATATCAGTTTTACTTGGGTGAAAGAAAGTGAACACTTGTTGATTGCCAATCTCTTTTTTAGTTGTTTTCACTAAGTTCAAAGTTACACCATTTTGTTTCCACTCTGGCCGCATTCAATGCCTAGCAAACAGCAATGCTGGTATATGATCCAGGATCAAAATGCCTTGATATTTGAACGGTAGTTTATTATATGACAAAGCTATTTTGTTGTTGCAATCTAGGGCCAGACTTGTGACTTATCTTGGATGGATTAATGTTAGGATCACGTAGAGGTTATTCTCATTCCAATAACTATTGCTGCCTATCTATCTAAAATTAATTGGGCATGACAGAGGTTACTATCTGCCTGTCATTACTCGACTGTGCTTAAATAATTGCACTATATCAAGCTCGATATGCATTTGATGTCATATTTCCGCTATTCTATCTTTGTTTTTGCATTTGGCGCTTTTATCATATCCTCTGATATTTTCATTCGCTTTGCCTCAACATTTATAACATTCTATATACTCTCTGTCATTTTCGTTTTGAATAATCGATGATTTTCTGACCAAAGAAACTATTTTTTATTTCTCAGAATCAATTGATTTTGACAATTTTGACTGTCATGTTCTGTATTTTTTTTTTGCCTGAGAGTGACAGATTTCCTAAATATACTTTGATGGTGGCATCTTTCTCTTTTCAATAGTCTCTATCCTCATCATTATTGCTATGCATGAGTCTTGCATTTGTTGCACTGCATGTGCATTGAGACTTTAGTTTCACTTTCATGTATATGAGAGAGAATATGCAAATGGGTTAAGAGGGTTTTCTCTGTTCAGAAAATTACTTAGTCATATAAACGTGGAATGTTTTAATAAAAACTGATCGAAGCTAATTTTATTAAACTTTGAACAACTCATGAAAGTACATGCATAATTTAAAATAGGCTTAGGCGTTTCAAATGCATTGATTCTTTTACTTTCTTTACTTGTATGGCTCAGGCGTTTAAAAACGTATTGGATAAATTTGTGGGAGTGAATCTGGAAAGCTGAAAGCTGGGTGTTAGAAGAGATTCAAAAAGGAGTAAACTTGATGGACGAATTGGCCCACCAGTACCTCCAAAAAGTAAATTGATGCTTGAAGCATTTCTTCGTCTGGGTCCCTAGATGCCAAGTGAAGTGAAACATATGAATGAATTGGCCCACAAACTGATGCATATAGGAGACTGAAGCTGTTCGTCTGGGCCTGTACTTTTGTTTGTCGTTTATAGTTCAGTAGACCATCATCACTATTTTGAACTGTATTCATATTTGTACAAGTTACAACAGATGTGTATATACGTTCAATTAACATGCCAAAGTTCTTTGTCCCCGTCATATGCTTCTTTTCCTTAAACGAAAAAAAAAATTCAGTTTGGACGCTGGATTAGGAAAATACTAAAACAATGTTACCTTATTTGTGTTGATGTTTCTACCCATAATTCAGAATGTTTTAACTGGCGTGAGAAACATATATGGATGAAAAAAAAAAATGCGTGGTCTTGATTTGAAACAGGTACCAGATCAGTGAGCAGCTTTAGAAGCCTAATTTAGACAAATTATTATTGACAATATTCTACAGCATTGTTCTTTTAGTAAAGTGCTTTATTCTAGTATACTTTTGTTATTGGGTTATTATCTTAAAAAATGATGAGTACCCAATCATTTTCACAAAATCTGTATCCTGTAAAACAGTTATTTTATTTGTTAAAAATCTGTCAATTAATATTTAGAAATACCACATTGTTATCTTAATTACTATTTTAAATATAACTTCTTTATTAGGAAACTTAGTTGTTTTCTTAAATAATAGATGTTTAACATTCTTCACTTGAAAAAAGTTGGACAGCTACTATTAACGCATGAACTCTAGAAATAAAATTAAGAAAGTGTAGAGAAATCAATATTGGAAGTGGGTATAGAAAGAATGTATGTCACTCAGTGTCCAAGAATAGCTCTGTTACAGTATCTAAGAATGGCAGGGAAAAGAAAGCTGAGGTAATAATTAACAGTGTGGGGAAGAAAAAGATGAAAAAAAGAAAGGTGAATGAGATGAGAATCTGTGGTGGAAGATGACATATGCAAGAATGTAGAATGTAAAATGTAAAATGTTGAGAGATAAAGAAGGGGATGATGGAGGGAATAGAAGAGGCTTTTGGTTTTTCTTCTTTTACAGCAGAGGGACATGAAAAGAGGTTGTCTCTTTAAGTAGGCAAATGGAATGGATTGTACCTTAACCCTGCAACTTGTGAATATACTTTCTAAAAGCTTGGATATACCATAACACCCCCACACACACACACCTAAATATAAACCATAAAATCCGACACCACCTTCTTTCGTTAATCCCTATGCTCTTTCTCTTCCGTGCTCTTGCAGTGAATTTTACTCAGTTTTAGTGGCAAAGAACTTTCTTCATTCCTTTTCTTTAGCTTATATGAACGTGCATGTCAAATAATAGATTACTTAAGGTATAAATAACAACTAAAAACTTATTGATGCGTATCAAAATTGATTTTCTGTCTCTTTATCATGTTTAAGATGATAGTTATGAATTAAAGTTGACAAAACGGTGGTTCATGCAAAAGCATGATATGATATATAAATAGTGTAGACAGCATATATGACATTGAATTACATCTATGGACGTAGCCAGCCAAAGCCTACGCGGCACAAAAGTTGATAAAGAATATACTGAAAAGAAGGCCAATTTAAACTTTCAAACGTGCATCAACCATTTTTTTCATAACCGTTGACATTTTTTTTCTCTCCTTTTCCTTTATTTTCTGTACTCTTCTTTTTCCCTTTTCCTTTTAATTGATTACCACCGGACCACCATAACACTCCGCACAAATATACAAACACACATCGTAAAATTTATCTTGCCTTTTCACTCACGCTCATAACCTCATTCACTTCCATGTTTTGGAGCGTCCCTTTACAAAAAAAGCCTCCATTTCTCAAAACTATACCATATCCATTTTCTCCCTCAAAAGAAAAAAGAATTTCTTGGAATTTGGTTAATGCTCTACGCAATAAATATGTGGGCAGCACCATCTCCCTCAAAGTAGCTAAATCCAAGTTGGTTTTGGAATTTGCAATTTGCAATTTTCGTCCCAAGTGGATCGATCAATGAAGAAAAATAAAATTTTCTATATATGAAATGAACAACGAATGTACACCGTAGAAATTAATGCTTTCTTTCTTGACTTGAAAGCCTGCAATGTCTTTGCACCTTTTTCACCGTACGTGAATTAATCAGTAGATGGGACCCACATGGATCTTGTACATGGTAGTAATTACAATTACTCACTGATCTCATTGACTCACGGGCTTGGATTTCAGTTTCACAAAAAAGCAGATACATGAGCTGTTTCTGTTTGAATATGATTCACGAAAATTCTTTGGTTAAATTTAATCGGAACAATAATGGGTTATTTGACCCTTTTGGAGTGTTGTGTTGCATGGCACAAACGGAGACAAAAGCTTGCGACACGGAGAACTTTGGCATTTAGCTGCTAAATCCAAAAATGGTGTCACTTCTAATCCACGACCTTCACAATCTGCATCATTCGCTATCGGACACAGACTTAAACTAAATTATTATGCAAATAATGTTCAACACGCATGACAAGTTCCACTGTCACAAAGATTTTTATGCACAAATTTAGATTGTGGTTATTTATTCGACCAATTACAGAAGGGAATTCATATCTATCTTTCACCAACATGATTTTTTTTTTTTTTACATATGAAAATTCATGTCATAGGGTATAATAATTTATTGTTTATTAGATGTGTTGTGGTCTCTAGCTCTCATCCATGGGGTTCACAGCAAGGGTGTTTCAGTCATTGGAAAAGCTTGCATGGTTGTAACTGCTAAACCCTTGCCGACATGTGATAACCTCACGATCATTAATTTCGAGATAATCTACGCGTATTACTTCATGTTAAAACTATGAATTCTCAATATATATCAGAAAAATTTGGAACTCAATATATACTTCTGATTTTTCGTAGAACTTGTCTTTCTCGTAAACTTTCTGATATAGTTAACTTTTATTCACCATGTTCATTTTAACAGAAGATAGTATCTTTTCTTTATTTAATTATGATTTAGAAACATAATATATATATACATACAAAATTGTGTACATTTATCTATCATTCTCTTACTATTATCATACGAGGTGCATCATTATATATATACTTATGCATACAACTATGTCGTTCATGAAATTCTAGAATGGAGACAGCAAGTACAGTTTATGTATGACCTAAGGCATTTAGCGTAGTTAGGTATTATTATTGTAGTTGTGTTTAATATTTAAAAGAAAATTTTTGTCATTTATTTCCTCATTTTTTTTTATCATTTAGTGATGTTATTTGGCTTAAGAAAAAATGTCTTTTATACCCTGTTTTAATATGATTGTTCCCAATAAAGGTTCAATCATGTGTCTTTATTAAAACAAAAAAATGGGTTGAGGGTAGATATTTTTGAGCAAGTTTTTAATATTAAATATAATTAAAATACATTGAGAATAATGTAATTTCCATAAACTGACCAGTTTATAATAATTATTTTGAAAATCAAAATCAAATTAACTCTTTAATACGAAAAGGTTTGGAAAAATGCTTGACTTCGAGATTTAAATGAAACAAGTGGACCATTTTAATTAAAAACCACTGCGTGTATATATATGTGATGTGCCTATATATATATATAACTCTGCATTATCACCTGTTTCATTCTTTTTTTTTAACAATATTGAATGAAGAGTATTTTGAAGCAATGCATATGTATCTTATTAAATACCTTTCATTACTTAAGGAAATACATGTTGAATAATGGTAACAAATAAAAAGTTTTGTTGTTTTTAGTTTCTTTAAATATGAGATTAAATGGTGTGATTCCCTTTTATTTCTCTCTTATATGATATTATAGGTGAGCAGAGGGAAATAGAAAATATGAGACACACTAGTTTGGCTAGTAGCAGTAGCAGCAGATTAAAAGCTGTGAAGACAAAGATGGGACGTGGGTAGTGATAAAAACAAAAGGACCAATCATTATAATTGTGCATGTGACGTTTTCTCTGTTTCCACACTGGCAAGAAACACCACCGTCGTTGCTCTTCCACACATATTCAACAAACAAATTCTATGCCTACTGCAAAATTATCACCATGCATCCTATCATATCAACTACCTAAATTCATTAACCATTTAATCTATACTTTCATTAACCATACAACAATTCTAGTACCTTAAGAAAACAACATCACAACCAAAAAACCTTTTAATCATTAATTCATCAACCAAACTCTCAGCCAAAGCATTAACTGTAGTAATTCAAAGGGGTAAAATAAAAATACAAGTTCTTGCAAGGGTATCAGAAAAAAAAAAGGCAACACATTGGTCCCTAAAATTGTAAGCAACAATCTCTTTAGTAACTTTCATTGCAAGATTTTTACTTCAGTCCTTGATTTTAAACAAGGTCATTCAGTACAAACGGTCACTGTTAGCAGCACACCCCTTCACAAACTTTTATTAATAAAAGTGGTTTTCAATAAATTTTAATCTATAAAAACGAGTGTATTAAAAGAGAATGCTAGGAGTGTATTGTTAACATTTCTTGTAACATCAAAAGAACAACTCTGGTAAAATTAAGGATTGTAGTAAAGTTTTTTCGAAAATTTGTGACCGAAGCTTACAATTTTCTCAGACTAAAGCAGTTCACTCACAATTTCCCCAGGATTCGGGGCCAGTGGTTGTCCCAAGGAATCCAAACCCATGCTGTGGTTTGAAAAGCGAGTTACTATGATTATGATGGTGATCGTAGGGTTGGTGGTGGTAATGGTTGTACTCTACGCTCCCTCCCGTGAACGTTAGCATGTCCTTGACGTCGATGCTAACGTTCACCGCGTCGCCATTGGTGAGGCCAAGAAAGTCCCTGGTGAGACCGTCGCTATTCGTGAGGCCCCTCATGTTCATGTAGCGTTCGGGTGGCACCGAGTCCAGCTGAGTCGACCCGGTTCCCAACTCGGGCATGCTGAGCGGAGTGACGTGAGTGGGGCCCGTGATGGCGGCGGCGCCAAAGGTTGCAGCTTTCTGGAGCAGCGCAGTGGCGGAGAGGTGCGCTGACGTGGCAGCGTTGGAGGGGCGGTGGAGGTCACCGTAGGGTGAGGTTATGACGGTCTTGGGGGGATGATGAAGAAGCAATGAAGGAGAAGAGATGTTGTTGGTGTTGTTGAAGATGGGTGTGTGGAAGTTGTGAGATTCAGGTTTGATGGTGTTGTGAAGGGTTGGAAGGTTGCTAGGGTTAGGGTTTGGGTTTGGGTCCCAGGGATTGATGAAGTTGGTGGTGTTGTTGTTGTTGTGTTGTTGGGTTGGGAAAAGAAAGAGGGATTGGACCAAAGGGTTTGTGGTGCTTGCGACCAATTGGTTTGCTGACAATCTTGCACTTTCTTCAGCCAATGCATCACAGAATGCTCTGTGAGTTATGAAGCTGTCCTTCCTGCAGTTTTCACACAAATAATACAAATTTTACTTCCACTGCACAAGATAACCCTACAGATATATTCCTCCATCCATATCACACTATACAAAACAAAACCAATAAACTTTTACTAAAAAACATGAATCAATTAATCTTCCCTTTTCACATTTTAGATATATCATTTTAAGAAACTAGGGTATTATAGGAGCAAGGGAGTTTCTTTTTTCTTTTCCTTTTTCTTTGGGGGTGTTAATGAATGAAGTGAAATCATGCATGTCAATTGTGGAGTTTGCAAAACCGAAGAAGGACTTATTACATATCCTTGTAGAATGTGCCCCGTTTCAAAAAAGGTGGGGAAAATCATGCATGGGAGAGAGGTAATAATCCATACACGGATTGAAGTGTAAAAGGATTAGACCTAATGGGGCATGAATCATGTCTCAGGGTCAAATTTAAAGTAGGAGAGAGAAGAAAATGAATGTAGAAATTTGATGAATGCTCATGTGCTTCATGCATGGAGATAACAAAAAAATATTGGAAAAGACTTACATTATATATGTTAGTAGCCTTTTGAACTATAAAAATGAAATCTTATTTTGGTGTATATAGATTTGAATTGGAAATTATCCAAAGTTGGTCCAAAATTTGATACCGATTCAATGTAAAAGAATAATTGGCATTGTTGTGATGATGGCGGAAGTCTTGGGAAACTAGAGCTCATGCACGACACTTAATGGTGAGAAATGTAAATGAATCCCATATACGCACTGATGATGCTAGAGGAAAGCAACTTAGCATATCAGATATTTTTGCAGATTTATCAGGTTTCACAATGATGAAAGTTCAGAGAAAAATGGCTAAACTAAAAAAATTTAAGAAAAAGTAAGAAATCATCACAAATTTTTGAACGATGTTAATTATACTTCTTTTACTTTTTCAGTAGACAAAAATAGATCCCATCATTTTCTTAGAGACTGCATCCACTCCATATACGCTCATTTGTGCATACATGTTAAGAGAGAGAGAATAGAAGTCTAGAAAACAATTGATCACTCTCTGACACCCTTGAAATTTTTTCGTAGCCTTAAACCCTACGAATTGAACACTATTTTTTTTGACATAATGTAAACATAGTACATATCATGCCCTTCATGCTGACATGCATGTGAATGTATTATCACGAGTTAAAAAAAATGAACAACAAAATGCTATTGAGTCACAGATAAAACAGTAGATAAAAACAAACGATGTATGATTTTGTTTTTGTTGTTAATTGCCGCGCATTCATTTGGCTGTTTTAGGATTCAGAAACAGGTAAAGTTTCAGTGACTCTTGCAAATTGACACTTGTATTTTTCTCTGTCCACTTTCATGCAACCTACCACGGCACTTGAGCATTTAAAACCAGGTTGAATTCCATTCTTATAAAGAGCAAAGATCCTCCAATATTTTTTAAGAGAACCCCTTTTGAATTGAGTTGAATCTAACATATGAACACACTTCAAAATTTCTAAATAAATAGAAGTTGAGTGTCTGCATGAGCTCTAGTTCATAAAAGTATTTGTTGATAAAATACCTGGAAAAAAGGGTTCCACAATCACATCTGTATTCTCTAGTACCACAAGTTTTGGAGTGAGCTTTCCAATCAGACTGAACCGCATAGATCTTTGAGCACTTTTCACATTTCCACTTCTTCTCTCCATGTTTTCTGCAGTAATGTTTCTTGATTCCTGTGAGGTCCCCGAGAGCCCTTGAGGGGTTGTGGTGAACGCATGAGGGTTCCGGGCAAACATAGGCTTTCTTTTTCACCTCTTTGTTGTTCCTTTGCTTCAGCTTCCATGGGAGGTTATGTCCTCTCCTATGAAGCTGAAGGTTCTGGTCTCTCTGGAAACCCTTGTTGCAGATCTCACACACAAATCTATTAGTAGCTAGAAGAGTCTTGGGTGATAAAGCAATCACTTCAGCATCCGGGTCTGAAACGTGCACAGTTTTTAAATCAGAAAATGAACCTAATTAACCAGCACACACATGTCATCTGATAATAAATAATTCACATCTCATATATATATAATCGAAACTCCAAAAGAGGTTATACATATAATGATAAAATAGTTAATTGATTACCAGGGTTTCCAGGGAGGTTTCTCTTTTTCTTGATCTTTTGAGGGTGTTGTGGAGAAATGATTGTTGTGACTACGTGATTGAGTCCAGCGATTCTTGTACCACAGGAGACAGTGGCCTCTTCGGACAAGGAATTGGAATTGGACATAACTGAAGGGAACATTGGCTTTGAAGAAAAACTCCAAGTTGGAGGAAAAGGAAAGAGAAGAAAAGCAAGATACGATATTCTAATGTCTTGGTTTGTTTGTTTGTTCCAAACCGTAGCTATGTATTTATTACCTTGGTTTGGTGATGGCTACTTTTTGCTCCTTGTTGAGGCAAGAAATGCAAAATCCTAATAATTATATATGCAGAACCTTGCTAGTGAAGGGGTGGCAGGGACTCATAGACAGAGAAAGACATCATTTACTTTGTGGTAAAACATTACAATAAAAGAAAAAGGTAAAATGAGTAAGTAATCTCGTGAAGAGAGGAAGGAGGTGATGATGATGATGATGGTGGGTTATTTTTGAAGTCACTGTCTAAGCTGTGTGGATTGTTTGTCTGAGCTAACTCTGAACAATTACTTTAGATATATGTATATGTGTAAAATTAAACATGCTCATCGATAGAATCCTCTATGCAATCAACAACCATATTGAAAAAAGGAAGATACAATCTCAGTACTCAATAACCTGACTTTGGTTTTCTTAATATATCTATTGTGCTAAGAGAAGTTCATAATAACTGAGTATTTGTAGAGAGGAGAAGGTGATGATGACAACAAAAGTGGTGGCAAATTGTAAAACACATTAAGAAAAAATTGAACAAAGAAAGAAATTTTGGTGAAGAAAAAGGCAAGAGGACTAAAAAAGGTTAAGAAGTCTGCAGAGAGAAAAAGAGAGATGTGGATGACGGAATTGACCGGGCAAAGACTAGGAACTATCCTCCTACCCACTTGACTCGTAAAATTCCCCTTTTACTTTTATATTTTATTAACAAATACTTCAATTAATTTTATTTATAATTTTATATTTTTTATCTTTTTGTTCTCTTTTAGCGAGCTCTGATGCAGTTTCTGTCTTTTGTTTTTGTTACATGTAATAAACACCCAAATCTTTTTAAAAGGGCCTTAAAAGAGAGGAATAACTCATGAGATGGCTTAAGATAATTAAGAAATTTGAAGAGATAACCCCACAACTAACATGATTGATTCACTGATTGACATTACTGCGAACTGTGAATGTAATAATCTGAACATAATCATGTCATGTAGTTTGCATGCATAAGTTAATAATATATATACATACAGTCACTCGTTTCCTTTAATATAAAATTTAAACACCGTATATGTAATGTATATGACTCTGAAAAAATTAAAAAAAAACTTCTTTAAGTATGGTTTTAAAGTTGTGATGGTCTTGCACCTTTTGGATGATATACACAATAATTGATAACTCATGTGAAAGTAGCATGTTCTCTCGGTGATGTATGTATATACACTTTCCACAAGCTTATTATTTGGTTCGTGGAATGTAATATCAAATAATTGTTGTCCATAATAGCCATGAGGATTTTCTGGCACTCTATCTTTCAGTGTTATTCTCTTACATCCTAGTTTGTAGAGAAAGTGCTTAAAAAACCCCACTAAGGAGAGAATTTGCAAAGGTTTCTTCTTTTCTTCTTTCCTTGCTCTTTATTCCAAACCCAAATCTAAAGCTACGGAAGGATATCACAAATTGTCCATTTTGCCATTTCTGTAATCAACATGGGCTATGGTTTGGTGTTTAAACCTGCATTGCGTCAAAGGTCAAAGATGTCATTTTGGACATCAACATTGGCATTCGCTAACTTTAGGGGCCATGCGTGGGCTACTTCCGTGGAAGCAGCCATGCAAGCCATTCATAAACCATAGGCGTGTATGGAATAGGGACCCATCACAAATTACATCTTTGTGACTACACCCACCAAGTTTCACATTTTCTCTTCCTCTATATCATATAATTAATTTGGAATCCTATGTGGCTCTTTACATTTATTTAAATAAATAACTTAATTAGGTGAACCGAGTTAGCTAATCATGTTTAGTGACATCTCCCTTTTAACCATATTTTCATCATTCATCAAATTTAAATTCCAAACCTTTTAAAGACTCCCAATTCCATTCTTTTTTGACCAACCACTCGTTAGTGTGTTCTTTACATTGATCCAATCTTTTTGGAACCAGCCTCAACAAAGATTAGATCAATGCTTAATTAGACTTACTTAATTTGTTTCTGCGGAATCTCAAGAGTATTGCATATGTTGAAGTACTTCACTTTTAATTAGCAGCTCAAAAGTTATGCTTTTTTCCTTACCTTAGAAATATATGATTTAAATATTTAAAGCTTATATCTCTAATTATCTAGAACCATATCACAATTTGATTTGGCACGTAGTTTTCCATCCCTCAAAATTCTACCAGGAAATTGATAGATTAAAAATTTTGGAAGTTATTGAGAAATCTTATATTTAATGAATAATGATGCGGCCTTTCAATTTTGACTCATTACTTAATATATATATATATATATATATATATATATATATATATATATATATTAAATGGTGGGCGCCTAACTTTTTATCAGTTTATGCAGAAAATCAGTAGTAATAAGAGTAGGCAATTATAATAAGAAAAGAGAAAAAAATTATTTAGTTTTCCTTATCTGTGATGGTTAGTTAATTGTGGGTAGTATACCAAACACGATCTGGAATATCCATGTTTATAATATAAGATTGATTTTGGAGAAAGAGATTTGAAAAGTAAAACCACACGTATTCCTAGAACAGTACACACTCAATCATGTATGAACATGCATGCTATGGACATAACATATTCCAGAGGAACTGAAAATTACTTTATGAATGGTGCACGATTCCAAATAATATGACGTTTTTAGATGATGATGATGAGAGCATGTATGAATGAATGTTCCCAAGTGGATCGGTTAATAGATATATATTCTGTTTCCTTACTAAGTGATTGATGCACAGATTTGAGGTTATGATGATAACAATCTCATAATAGTGTTTCAGTGTTTCTTCTTGGTTTTGTAATTTGATCCAATTCTCTTACAATATATATTCCTGTTACTGTTGTTCTGCAATATTCTGCATGCACAGAGAGAGAGAAAGAGAAAGAGTAGTGATGATGAGTGGAAAAGAAAACCTCATCTATCTCCATGCGGGCCAGACATTATTCACGGGTTCTTCTATTACTAGATTCTCCATCTCATCATCGCATATCAAAATAAGTTTATATATATATATATATATATATATATATATATATATATATATATATATATATATAAAATATAGTTGGATAAAAATAGATGCAACCATGTATTCAGGTCAAGCTTAGATTAATGGCCCATTGTATATTTTGAAAAGTATTTTCTACTAAAGAATATGTCTTAAAATTTATTGAAAACTATTTGCTTTTCCTAAAATGTAAAAAGAAGAAAACTGTTTTAACACTTTTTTTTTAAAAAAAACTAAAAATAATCACTGTATACAGAAAAAAAAAATACAACTATTTAGGATAAATAATTATAAACGTAAAACGGACAATTAATTTATCATGCATACCATTGAATAGACCTCGTTTCAGCCAAAGGCTAAAGAGAGATAATTTAGACTCAATGAATAATAGACATAAAATCACTATTAATAGATAAGGTTTTGCTAATCAAATAAAATTAGTATAGTTGGATAGGGATCGGATTATATAAATATGGACTCGAGTATTTATAAATTTGTTTATTGTATTCATAGTTAAATATAGATTAATCTAATGCAATATTGTAAAATTAGTTTGTAAAATGAGATTCACACTCATTTATATATTTTAATTTGTTTTTATCTCTATTTGATATGAAACTTGTAGCACATCTCTTTACATCATAATGGGTAATCCGATAACAGTTCCATCGTAAATGAAAAAATAGACCCAACGAACATCAAGTTTCGTTAGGATAGACTCTAATATAATAGGTGGAACAGTGAACATAACAAACGTCAAATCTCGCTACGATATATTCTAATCCATAACTTTGATAGACTTAAAATCTTACAAGCCAATTTTATAAGAATTAGTTAAGTTTAAAATCTATTTCTTAAGCTATCATATAAAAAAATATCCAAAATAGGTATATTTATTATAAAATAATTAACTTAATAAGTTATTATTGAATAATACAAAACCGTTTTAATACTTCAAATTTTAACTTGTTTTTCTCATCTTTGATGTATTCTGTTAAATGTATATAAGAACGTTTTGTTAGGAGATAACTATATATATATTATAGTTATTGTTACCTTGGTAAAGTATGGGAACGAATTCCTTTTTTTATACTAAGACATATTTATTTACAAGAAAGGCTATGAAAGTTTTTTTATCATTTAATTATGTTAAAATTAAAAGTATATTTGTTTTTATATATGCGTACAACAGAAAATAAGTTTTCATTTTAAGCTGTGTCTCTTATTTCATATTTACTAACAGTAGAAATTTAAGTCTCTCCAAACAACCCTTAACTGTCGTTTTCATACACACATAATGAGAAATTCAGCAGTGAAAAATAAACACTGTGGAGATTCAATTATTGACTTTCTCTCAGACTTTGTCAGTAAGAAAGACATCTTTGTGCATATTTTTTTCATATGTGTCTCTAATTAATTTTGTCTCTGGTGTTTTATCTGCAAGGATCCTACTCCTGCATTATTAGGTAAAAATTGAAAGTGGTATTGAAATCTTGTATTCACCATTCATACGACCTATATCAAAGAGGTTGAATTTCACAAAAAATAAATTTGAAGATATTAATTAATCCATTCTCAACATTGTACTCAGACATGGTTTGGATCCTAGGTAAATATTTTAAGGAAGTAAAAATATGAAAGAATAAAATAAAGCTAAAATTAGTATATATCAAGTTATATGTAAAAACTATATTTTTATATTTTGTTTTAATCCTTATTTTTATCTTACACATAAATTATAATTTTAACATACAAAAATTTACTTGCTTTAAATTTTAATATTTTAATATTTTTTATCTTAAAAATGTTTACAGAGAAACCTTTTTTTTCTCATTTATAAGAAGATTAATTAGAGGTGGGTAGGGTGTTACGAAAGGAAATTAATCAAAAATTTTTAATAAAAACTGAAATGTATTCTTCCTATTGTGTTGGGTCGATGCCCGAATGGTTAATGGGGACGGACTGTAAATTCGTTGACAATATGTCTACGCTGGTTCAAATCCAGCTCGGCCCAAGAATTTGTCGATCCACTATGAAATTCTATAACCCATTTATAGTTATCTGGCATTACGACCTTTACCACAACGTTTCACTCCATTTGCATTTAATGATTTCATTTTAATAATATAATATATGGAGTAAATTTCAATTGTCATATTTTTGTTTTTCCCACACGCTTTTTTAAATTTATTTATCGATGAAATCATCATTTACCTTAATCTTCTTAATTAAAACTCAGGTAAGAAGGACGAGGAACATAAAGGGACCATTAAGAAAACAAAAAGAAAAGGAAACCAAAATAATAAAGAAATAAAGAAAAGGTAGATTTAAGATGTAGAGAATAAGGATAAGAATGACGAAAGATAAAAGGAGGGACCAAGGGGACAATTCTCTTATGCTCCTAATTGGCTCTGTACTAATCATCACCTTTTAGACATATTCATAAGAATAATATTTTAAAAATAAATTACAATCTGTATTTTTATTTTTATAAAATTATTTTGGACATTATATATGCATAATATACACACACGTGTGCTATATTTTATTCTAATTATTTATTTGAGTTATATAGGTATGGATGACTAGATAAGTTCAGAAGTTTGGAATTAGTAGATTTAATTAATCAGTTGAAATGTTTTTTTTTTTTTTGCATGAATAGATTTCATTAATATCGATTCATTATAAATTGACATGTGATGTATTTATACAGCAGAGTCACAAACGAAGTTCAATGAAACAGTAAAAACCGTGAACAACCAAACTGACAGAAGAACTTTGACTTAAACATGTAATAATAAAGAGTATGAAAAATTGATATTTCACAAATACACTCATTACAATCGATTGAATCAAATTGGCAATGGAAGCGAATCAATTAATTCAATTCCTTTTAAGATGATAACCAAAGGAATAAAAAACTCCCCTTTGTTATGCCACATGAGAATACTCATGTTTAAGATATATGAGTCAATAATTAAGGATGAAGGTGTCAATATAGTAATTTAAAAAAATAAAAAAAAACGGAGTATTTAAAGAAATGAAGAACACTTTTCGTGAATTAACTTAAAATAAGGGATAGTCACTGCTTAAATTCTTAATAACTTTAAGATAACAAAATATAAAATTACATTATTCTTAAGAGACAAAATTCTCAAATTCAAAAGGAAGATCAATTCATTTATAAGTTGTGATGCATTGAGGCTAAACTCTTAAATAAAGAGGAACGTACCAAAGCCAAAAAATATTTAGAACATTCTTACTTTTAAATACCATTTTTTAATTTTAAAACAAGATTAAAAATGTATTAATTAATTTCATATCTAATTCAAAATTTTCTTATCCATTTTCATCACAAAAGTTTGAAAATTAAAAAAGTAATCACACTTCACCTTCCCTGAAATGCACATATTTTCCTTGTTTCATGTTCTCTTTTTGCTTAATTTGGCTGAGAATATAAACTCTCGTTTCTACGCTTGATTTGCAACACAACCTTTGATAAAATTTATAGATTATTCTCAAAATGGTGCACTCCTTATCATGTTTTATTCCTATTTTTGAACAAAAACTCTATTTTGAAATTAAAAATTTTGGTTTAATTACTCGGATGATACCTACTTTGGTACAGGTGTATCAATCTGATACCCGCTTTTAAAGAAGTGTCAATTGCATCTCAACTTTTGAAAAAGTGTTTCAATTAGGTCCATTTTAGACGGAGTTGACTAACGTCGTTAGTCAACGTGCCACGTGTCAGTCTGTGATTTTTTTTTTATATTTTTTTTTAAATTTTTGAAATTTTTTTTAAATTTAAAAAAAAATTAAAAATGCCACATGTCAGGTCCCTGTGTGTGACACATGGCATTGTCAATGCTACGTGGCATTGCAATGCCATGTGTCAGTGTCACTATCAGATGCCATTGTGTTGATTTCGATTTAGTCCTCCTATAAATGTCTTTTTGTTTCAATTTGATACCAACTTATGTGTATCTGATTCAATTTTGTCCCAATTTTTTTAATAAGAAAATTATTTTTGTAATCCATTATTTTAAGATTAAAACTAATTAAGTATAAATATTTTTGCAAAATTAAGTACTAATATTTATATTGTTTTACTAATATTTTTTAGACTAAATTTATTATTTGTATAAAATGTTTTACTAATATTTTTTTTTATTAAAAATGACTTTTTAACATATTACTTTATTAATTACTTTTTTATTAAGTACTCATGTTTTTTTAATTATTATTTTTTTTCCAAAATAGAACAATATTGTCTCTTACTAATTTTAAACCAAAATTTTTATATGTCTGAATGTTATACTAATTTTTTTTTATTAAAAACGACTTAATAAAATAACTTTTACCACTAAATTTTAATATAAATATCAAATACTTAATTTTTGTAAAAATTTTATACTTAATTACTTTTAATTTTATAAAAAATAGATTTTAATTATTAAAAAAAATTAGGTCAAAATTGAATAAGATACACATAAGTAGGTACTAAATTAAAACAAAAAGACATATATGGGGATTAATCGAAATCAACACAATGACATCTGATAATGACATTGACACGTGGCATTGCAATGCCACGTGGCACTGACAATGCCACGTGTCACTAACAATGCCACATGTCACACACAGGGACCTGACACGTGACATTTTTTTTCAAAAAAATAAAAAAAATAAAAAAAAAAGTCATAAAAACCACAAACTGACACGTGACACGTTGACTAACGATGTTAATTAACTTCGTCTGAAAGGGACCTAATTGAAGCACTTTTTTAAAAATTGGGATGCAATTGACACTTTTTTAAAAGCGGGTACCAGATTGACACACATGTACCAAAATGGGTACCATCCGAGTAATTAAACCAAAAAATTTCAAACCTATTCTAAAACTACTACAAAACAAACCTATGGTAAAATTATAATCAAATAAGCCTTTACATACAGCATAAAACGTACAAAGAAAGAAAATTGGAATTTTACTACAAACAAAGAAATTTTACTCTCTTCTAAAACTATAATATCAATATTGAAAAAGATTCTTCCATGCATTTGTAACGAAAATTAACTTGAAAAGATGGTTTTCTAAGAGAATAGTGAAATGGATTTTGCTCCAATTTACCACCCAATAAATTTGTGGTGTCATGTTAGAATGACAAAAATTGCTATCAATATATTTGAAGAAGTTTGAAATGGAAGAAACTTGGTTTTTAAGAAAAGAAAGAATGATCACATGATTTATTTTCCAATACAAAATTTTAGTTTTGCAGTACATGGTGATAGCAACGAAGTGACATATAGTTCAAATTCAGAAGGGGAAAATTTTGAGAAAGTGTTGACACCTTAACAGTGAAGACTTTGTTTTATACAAAGATACAGAAGAAGATATGTTAAGCTACCCTTTTTTATGGGTTATCTTGGTTCCTTCACCGTCATCGTAGAGGTTAAGTTAGGACATTTAAGCCCAATTGGTGAATGGTTACAAAAAGCCTAGTTGTTTCTCTAGATGATTGACTATTAGGGCTATGGGTCCCAAGTTCTAAGGCAGTCCCAAGTTTAGTGGCCTTTTTCAATGACCTATAAAATGTTGTCAAAATGGAAAATTAGAGAAGGATAATTGACAGTGGGAAGAAAATGAAGGTCACATAATTTTCCAATAAAATAAATGTGTTTATAAAACCATTGCGGAGAATAAAACTTGAGTGAATTTTCAACATTATCGGCTCATATTGGTTGAATATTCAAAGGGCAAAAAAGTAATTTAATTAATGAAATATGATTTGTGCTTCATGCTATTTTTCACAAAAAATCCAATTTAGTGTTAACTAGTTAGCATGACATCTTTGACTCCTTAACTTGCTCAAAAAGCTTTACTAGGAATAGACATCTTTGACTCCTTAACTAACTCAAAAAATTGAACTTTACTAAGCAATAATGATATTAGTAGAATAATGCGTGTAATAAACTTCTACATACTTAGCACAGTTCTTTTCTTATTTGTAATTTGAACTTAATAATCGGGAAAAACATACATCCTCCAATAAATGTAATAACCAGTTAAGGAGAATTGAGAAATAAATATTTCACTTATTTATTATACTTTAACAACTTGTTTTTGAGAAAAAAAATAAAAAACCTCTAAACTGATCATTGATTACTATAGCACCCTTTTACTGAACTTAAAATTTAGAAAATATAATTGAAAAAAAAAATTATCCTTAAATTTAAATTTCACTTTGTTGCTTTAATTTTTCTAATTCAATTTAATTCTTTAAGTTTTGTTTACTCTTATTTTTTAAGCCAACATTTTCCTCTCGAGTGGGTATGGGTTTGTGATGAAGATGATTATCGGTGTAATGGATAAAGGTTTATTTGGTTACAGATATAGTGACTTTATAGTGATTATTAGGTGTCTAAAATAAAATGAATAATTAAGTGATTAACGAGAGGTTTACACTGACAGCTTCAGAGTCTTGGATAATGGCTTATAAGTCTATGTCGAGAAGAGTTGAAGTTGACACGGTTCGTACATATCACATGTTTTGTGGAATTTTTTCTTTTTTATTTTTTTCTTAAGTTTTTAAATCTTTATAAAAAAATTAATAAAAAGAAATTTATCACAGTGACGTGATATGGTTGTTTCACATGTTAGACTAACAATTCTCAATTTAGTTTCTTTATTTATGATTTTGATTCAAATTAATCCTCTTATTTTTTAAAATAATTTAATTTTGTTCTCTCCAATTTAATATAAAATTAGTAATTAAACTTAATTATAATTTATATATTTATGTAAAAATATTTTTTTTGTCATTTATACATCTAATCACTTCCTAACTTTTTTCACTCATGTTATTTTATTTCTTACTTTTTTGACTTGTAGTTTTTTATACTTGAATTTTTTTTAAACTAATTTGAATATTTAGGTGAAGTAATTTTATGCATAAATTCTAAAAATTTATTTTAACATGTATATATAAGTTGTAATTAAACTTAATTACTAATTTGGTCTCAAACCGGATCATTTTAAGAAATAAGACAACTAAATTGAAAACAAACACGGTTAGTATGACACATGGCATAACCATAACCTGCCAAGTGACAATTTGTTTTCTTTTTTTAAATTTAAAAAATTAAAAAAAGATTAAAAATTTCATGAATTGACATGTGGTACAATCATGACGTGACACATGACAGTTTAATTAAAAAAATTAAAAATTAAGAATTAAAATAAAAGTTTTAAAAAATAATAAAATAATAAAAATTCCACAAAATGGTGATAACAAAAAGGGTATGCCAAATAGATTCCCGACTCACTATTGGTCATCTTACTAAAGAATATCAAGTTAAAGATGAGTTGTTGCTCGAATATTATCATCTAGTCAAGGTTATGTTGGAGAGTTTAATAGATGTTAAATTGAAGCATATCCCCATGAGGAGAATAACATGAGAGTTGACGTGTTGTCCAAGCTAGTAAGTACCAAGAAGAACGGGAGATACAAGTCCCTATTAGTGTAGGTGCTTTCGACACCCTCGACTAGTTGACACCATGTCAACCAAGTGATAGTCGAGATCATATCAGCCTTGTTATCTCTTGTATGGATAAGATTAAAAGTTAAATCATTTTAACTAACATCATTAAGGAAATTTTAATCCTAGTAATTATTTTTACATATTAGGCCAAATCAGGTAAGGGCCCATAAACCTAGTATTTACTATAATATAACATTGTTTACAAGGTAATTAATATGTTCGTCATTATTACTGCATTTATTTCTATATGATGTACTTGGCTAACTTGGGCGTCACAGATCTTATGTAGGTACACCTCTACTTCAGTTCAAAAGAGGTGAGTACTTGGAACATCTTGATGTGAAGCTATAGCTTGGGACATACGTGAAATTGGAGAAGATCTTTACAAAGTATATTCAGTCTCATAAGAATAACAATTGATTTACCAATTGTAGTAAAAGCAAATGATCCATTTTTGTCCTAGATCTAACTTAACTAATTTTGGTAAGGAATGAAAAAGCTAAGTTAGTCACAAGTAGACATTTCTTTTATGTGTAATATTACCTCCTGATGGGGAAAACAATAACACAAACAATATACCAGCGAATGCAGCGGATATAATTTCTCCTAACTTGCATGAATTTTTGAGGAGCAATAATCAAAAAGCAGCAATAATAAATCACCAAAGGCACAAATAAAGGCACCAAGATTTTTAACGTGGAAAACCCTCAAATCAAGAGTAAAAACCACAAGTTGTCCAGACCAAAGAAATAGCTCTACTATGACCAACAAGAGTACAAAAGAGTCTCAATCAATAGTACAAATTAGTGTCAACACCCAACCAAATAACAAAGCAACAAAGCTTTCAAAATAGAGAAGAACAAGAGAGGAAAACCTATAATATCACAGTTGCAATGCGAAATTAATATCTCCCAACTTAGACCTCGTATCAACGATCCGACCAGTCAGAATGAAGAGCAATGAGTTTCGAACCTGCTGTAAAAATTTTAGCCTGATCCAACGGTGAACGAATCCGCAGTGCCGAATTTACGGTGACAGCTATGTGAAAAACGTGAAAAAAAATTTTCCTCTACCTCTCCCTCTATGTGTTAGGGCTTTCAGTGTGTTCTGACTCTATTATTTTGCTCTCTATTTTATAGCCCCCTCTCCACTAGGTTAAGTGAGACATGGACTTTTCAAGTTTTGGGCCTTTTCTCCACATAGGAAGGGAGCCCAATACCCAACAAATCTCCCCCTCACAACTATGTGGAGATAACCGCCAAACCGGCGATCTCACAACAAACTTCAAACTTCCCTCTTGGCAATGCTTTAGTCA
>Ga0214544_1000955_pt1 | contig 57428 bp, 41 predicted proteins | sample CNSS3metaG_FD_160074 | JGI IMG/M metagenome (GOLD analysis project Ga0214544, IMG submission 160074) | Root nodule microbial communities from cowpea collected in UCLA plant growth center, Los Angeles, California, USA - CNSS3 | ecosystem: Host-associated > Plants > Roots > Nodule | place: USA... | reverse complement strand
AAATAAAATAAAAAATAAAATATATATATATATGATATATATATATATATATATATATATATATATATATATATATATATATATATATATATATATATATATATAAAAGAGATCAAACACTTCTAAGCGTCCAAAGTTTAATTATCGATACAAAGAGACCAAATATATTATAATTAAAAAAATAATATTTATAGTTATATATTAATTTTTATATATATATATATATATATATATATATATATTTTGAAGGGTTAAGAATATAATATTTTATTTTATGTACGAATATATAATAATCAAGGTTTTTTTTAGTTTTTATTTGCATTTTTGTGTTTTAAAAAAAAATATATGTATGTGTAATTTTAGTAGTTAATATAATTCAATGATATTTTGAACTTAAGAAAATTTATGTTTTTACTTTTTATAAGGATACAAAAGTAAGAAAAAAACAGTCATTGGCTTTAAAAAATATGAAAAAAAAATGTTTGCATGTATATACACCTTTATGATCATGGTAACTTTTTTCCTGTAAAAATAATTCAAAATAAAATTTTAAAATATAAAAGAGTTAAGTAAAATTTAAAATTAAATTATAATTTATAACAAATACACTCCACTTAGAGAAATCATTTATGTTGTGTTTGTACGAGGCAATTTGATGGAGCAATTTATTTATTTTAAAATTTTAAAATTTTTTGAAGTAAAATCACTTGTTTGGATGAGGAAATTAAATTAAAATTGAAATTAAGAAATTTTAAGAAGGTATTTCAAATAACTAAAATATTATAATTTGAAATTCATTCAAAAAAGAAAGAAATTTAAAAATTCACTCATTTTCACTCTAATATCACTCTACTCACAAAGGTTGAGCTGAGTCGGCTTGTGATAAGATTGAGTCGAGTCAACCTAGGTTGAGAATTGAGCTGAGTCAGCCCGAAAAGAAGGTCAAGTCAAGTCGGCACAAGCCGATGGTCGAGTCGATTTGACCTAGGCCAAATGTACAGTCGAGTCGGTCTAGGATGAAGGTCGAGCTGAGTGGTCTAGGCTGAAGGTTGACTCAAGTCGGTCAAAGCCGAAGTCATGCTGAGTCAATCTAGGCTGAAGTCGAGACAAGTCAGCCAATGTCAAAGGTCGAGCTGAGTCAGGAAGGTCAAACCGAGTCAAGTTAGGCCGAAGGTCGAGCAGAGTTAGCACGTTTCGAAGGTCGAGTTGAGTCGTCCCAAGTTGATGAACGAGTTGAGTCAGTTCGACCAAACCAAAGTCAAGTTGAGTCTGCTAGAGCCAAAGTTGAGCGTAGTCGGCCCGAGCCAAAGGTCGAAACGAGTTGGTCTGAGTCGAAAGTCGAAATGAGTCCCAGGAGGTCGAGTCAAGTTGACCCGACCCGAAAGTGAAGCCAAATCAACACGGACCAAAGATCGAGTCAAGTTGACCCATACCAAAGATCAAGTGAGTTTGTCTTAACATAAAAATTTAAATTAGTTTATCTAAAAAAAATTGAAATATAAGAATTCTAATTACTGGATCCAAACAAACTATTTAATAAATAAAAAAAAAATTAATTATAAGTAATTCAAATATTACGTATATCAATTTCTTAAAATTTTTGAAATCCTTCCTCGAAACACATGGTAGGATTTTAAAATATGACAATAGACTTATACGTCACCATAGTACATATACTGTAACTAAAATACTTATTTTATTAAATAACAATCGACTTATATAAAACTTAAATATAAAAATATTATCCTTACCATGTTGTTAAGTTATAACTTATGCTTAAATGAAGATTGTGTTAATTAATTATTTTTAATTTATTAAAATATTTTGAATGTTACGTTTAAATTTTTTTGAATGTTTTTTATTGTCTTATGATTTTGTACTAAGTAAAATTAACTTAGCAACCAAGTTAGTTGGTGTACTAGTTAGGCACCATGTGCTCACACATTGTAGAATAATTTGTGTAGCTTGTGTTTGATCCCACCACGTGAAAAACTTGTTGAAATAATGAAAGTAGAAAAGAAAAAATTATAGATGACGAGTAGGAGTATACCCAATAAGTGTAAAAATGAATATTAAAAGTATTACTTTCACAACTCTAACATCAATATGAATGCCTTTTCAAAAATATACCTATGAAGACGATTCTACCCAGATTTTATTCATTGTGATCCGGAATTTTATTCTATTGTGTGATGCGCCTTCAATGTAATTTAAATATGAAAATGAGTTTTATTCAATGTAAAATAGTAGTAGTGATATCATTAAATTAGTTAGGTCATATCATTAAATTAGTTAGATCTAACATGTGTACTAGACTTTTTATTTGAATGTAGTACTTGACAATGCAAAACTTATAGTTTACCTGATAATCTTTTTATTTTATTTTTTTTATCTCGCATCTTTAATCTTTAAATTGAATATATCTCTATCTAATTGTTATAAATTTGAATTTTCTATTTTACTCTTGCAATTTTAAATATTATTTTTTATTTTTTTCTTACACAAATCGAGATGATTTCAAAATATTGACTTTTTATTTACTTATTCTTATCTAAATGTTCTCTTATTTGCATGTTACAATTTGATATGTTTTGTTTTTGTTTATGGTCTGACATTTATTTGCAAATGCATTCAACACTCAAATCAACAAAATCAAAAGAACAAGTAAGATACTAAATGTGTAATAAATAAAATGATGTTTTATCTATGTGGGTCTAGGTTGATTGTACCACTCGTTCTAGCATCTTATTAAAGTTAGTTTTGGAAATTAGGTACATAATTAATTACATTTTAATCCAAATTATTGTACTTTTTTTTCATAAGCATAATTTTGGACGTTGAATAACACATTGACTCCTAAAGGTATTGGTGTATTCAAAGGCTTTTAGAGAATACTTTCACGTCTTTAGTCTAGCCTTTTAGTGTCATATGTACATTGGCTCATTAAGTTCAAGAGTGATTAAAATGACAATAAGTTGGGAATGATAAAGGGTCAACATGTTTTGAAAGACAAGTGTCATATATTTGATCGAGATCACCTAGATGTCATTTGTACACTAGTCCCCTAGTTTCAAGAGTGATTAGAATGACAAAGTTAATAAAGATGAAGGACCAAAATGTTTTGAAAGAAAAATGCCATATCATCGGTCGAGATGACCACAATGTCATTGTACATTGATATCTGAAGCTTAAGGAGTGATTGGAATGATGAAGAGTCGTATAGCTGAAAAGATGTGATTACCTAAAAGATCAATGTAATGATTGCTAAAAATTGTTCATATCTCTCTAGCTTGAGGAGTCATTCTTAGCAATTACAATGATTGCCTAAAAGCTAAAAATGATTTAGTTTGTGACCTTTAGATCAAAGAGATATAGTAAATGTAGATCATTGTGACAATTTATATGATTACCCCATTTTTCCTATAAATACGTAGTGGGTAGTTATTACAGAGACCACCTATTATTTTGAAGAGGACCAATAATTGGCTAGGTGTAAATAATTTACTTTTATATCACATTGATAATGATGTCCTATTTCAGATCTTACATCCCATTATATAACATGAAGTGTTAATTGTTAGCATTAGACAATCAGTGGCGGAACTTGGACAAAAATGTAGGGGAGCCAAATAGATTTGTTATATATAATTTTTTTTTAGTTAGAAAAAAAACTCTTCATCTTTTCTCTTCATTTCCTCTGCTTAAAATAAGCACATAATAGTAGAATTCAAAAAAAATATTACTATCATTCACTATTATATCATGCTATTATTTCATGATACCAAATTATGAACACCATTTTAGATAAGCCTTTCGTACCTTATCAATTTGATTTTGTGGTATTGTCAAATTTGAGGCCGTTTTTCTCTCGTTGTAATGAATTTTTAAATTCAGTATATTATAACTCTAAGAATTTTAGATATTTGTTTTTTATTTTCTTGAATTTTGGTTCTCATGAAATTTCTCAAGTTTAGTTAACGTAAATGCACATTTTTTTTATCTTTATCACAAGCCTACCTCTTTAAAAAAAATCAATTTTTTTACTTTTTATCATAATCTTTCTAATATAAATTTATCATCTCTCGCCTATGTGAAAAAAATAAAATTTATATTCACAAATCACAATCATCACAATGCAAAACATAACAAAACTCATACCACTTTAATTAAATAAACAACACCGTATGAGTTCAAAACTTAAAAAAAAAATTACCATAGACAGCAAAAAAATACAAAATCCCTAAATTTCACAATTAAGGATTATAATAATATGGGGAAAATTATAATTAGGGTTCATACCAATTTCATAAAAGAATCCCTAAAATCATAATTATGGTTTTATTAATTTGGGATAAACATTCTAAAAAGAATCATAAATTTAGCATACATAAATCATAGTAAAATACTAACTTTGATCTGAGAGATCATGCAATAATGTATACTTCAATATAAATTTATGTGTTTTCCAACCTCTATTTCCCACTCTATCTCTTTGTATTTATTCCTCTTCACACACTTTCATTATAATTTACATGGTGGAAAGATCTTATAACGAGAAAAAACAAATTTAATCTCTTTTATAAATCAATGTCTCCATTAAATTTTTTTTATTTTATCTTTTATTATAATTTCATAATATAAACTTAAAATAAATAATATATAAATATAATTTAAAATATATATAAATATATATAAAAAAAATTAAAAAAAAAATTGGGGGAGCCACGGCTCCCCCTGGTCACCACATAGGTCCGCCACTGTAGACAATGGAAACCCTATTAGACAAGTCTGAGATCGAATAAGTTTTGATGATAACAAAACGTATAACGAAACAAACAGAGATAAGTCCATATATATGTTCCAGATAAGCTTAAAATGATTAGAATTATATATTAGATAAAGCTATGGATATAAGAAGGGTCGGTCAATGAATATAATTCATTAGACATACATACATGACCATTAGACGACCCAAAAATGTGTGCAATGATTGCTTGTGAATATGAATATATGTGTGTGTGTTTAAGCCAAGCATTACTCAACAGGGAACATGTTAATGTTTGAAAGAAATAAACAACATATTAAAAAGCAAGGCTTAGACAAGCTTAGTTGAAAACACTTGTTTAACGAGTTGAAGGTTGGATCAGACGACCAAGCCATTAGACAACTCAGGTTCTACACAAGTGTCAAACAACTTGAATTAGTTAAACGTGTAAGAGTGTAAAACGACTCAAGACTATGAGTGACATTACAAGAACCAAGTGACTCAAACGGTAAAAGAGAAAAATCAATGTATAAAATGTCTATGTTAAGCGACTATATGAGTCAATTTAGAAATTATTAATAAAGATGATTTGTTTTATTGATGTAATTAACATAATCTTAGTGTCAATTTTGATAAAAGAATCATTGATTCGCTTCAATAAATTTAACAAAAATAACCAAATTGCATCAATTTTTTAAAAATCGGGACCAAATTAAAACTTATAACAACTCGAGGACCAATTTGAAACTTTTAAACAAAAACAAGGACAAAAAAGTAATTAAACCTATATTTTACTACAATATTATTATTATTATTATTATTATTCCTAAAATATATTTTAAACTAATAAAATAAAAAAATTCAACATAATGTCATGAATTTTCTACTTTTATGTTAAAAAATTCACATTTTTTTAAATTGATTATAATTTTTTTTAAATTGATTTTATGTTTTATTGTCTGGTGTTAAAGTGAAATTAGTCTCAAATGTTATTATGATCATATACAACAAATATTTAATACGTGGAGAGTTAGGTTAATAATTTTTGATTTTTAAATATCAATAAATACGAAGTAAGTATATAGTTTATAATGAAATAATCAATGAATATTTTATTTAATAATAACAAAAAATTATAAATAACATGATTAATTTTTTTAATAAAAATAAAAATAGTTATAATATCTTTAAGATATCATTCACAATACACACTAATATAGATAATATTTATTATTATTACTCACACAAAACATAATGTTGAATACAATAACTAATAGAATTAGTTATATTTATAAAGGTAAAAATTATAAAAGGAATATGCAGCTAAAAGTAACAGTTGCAAAATCTAATAATATTTATAAAGACAGAAAGGTAAAAAGAACAAACAAATATCAACAATTGGACATTACCTTATTTTACATATATACTATATATAGTTACAAATTAATAGAACTTTATTTGAAATCATGTAACATCTGTGCCTTAAAACTGTCATGTGTGACACGGAATCACTTTTGTAAAGATGGCCAGTGATAATATCACAAATGTAATACTTTTTATTTTTAGAATTAATTTTTTTTATTGAAAAAGGGTATTTACTCAACATAAAAGAATGGGAGAATGAATAAGGAGAAAAAACAGTTTGTTCAGGGAAAGAGGAATCACCTTTCGACTTCGGTCTGAAAGTTTTTTCCATGTTTGGACATTTGAATAGCGAATTCCAGTTCTGATAAAAGGAGGAATGTATAGTGATGCTGCTGCTGAGGCCGAATCTGAATCTGAGCGCAACAGAATGAGTTGTGGCGCTGATGAAGAAGAACAAGGCTCCTTCAAGAGCTTGGCCAAGCAAACGGAGCAGAGTTATCAGTTGCAGCTAGCGCTCGCTCTTCGTCTCTCTTCTCATGCTTCTGCTTCATCCGATCACTCTTCGTCTCCGGCTCAGACATTATCACACCGTTTTTGGGTATATTGTTATCTTATGAAAATAGCTGTTTCTGTTTGTACAAGTAGGATCATGTTTAGGTTTATTAATGTTAAAATTGATTTAAGCTCCTATTATTTGGATTTAGGATTTTTATGTTATGTAGTGGATGGATTTTTGTGTTTTGTTTTTGTAGACCTTGGAATACTAAGGTGGAAACCCAACTCCACGGGATTTTCTAGTATATGATTAGAAAGATATCATTATTTATAAAAGAATGGACTAACATCAACTCGTTTTATTATTATTATGATTATTATTATTATTTAAGTAAATTAGTAGGTATCTGAATTCAGAATACAGAGTACACAGAGGGGAGGGATAAGGAGAGAGAACAAAGAAAGAGGACGGGACTGAGGGAAAGAAGAGATAATAGAAGACATAATACGGAAAGAAGTTGACTATTTTTTTTTTTTTTTTGTTTAGTCAAAAGCTGTTGTAATTTATATGCAGCTTTCAACCCAAATAACTATAAATCTGCAATCTCAGTTATAGGAAATAATTGATTTCCAAAATATCCTCAATCTCATGACACATTACATATCACATAATTACAGAAAAGTTTATTTTATTTTATTTTCTTCTAAATATGCTTATGGAGGATTTTACCCAAACAGACCTAAGTTATATTGATTTGACAACTTTGTCTTTATTCAGTTCATTTCTTACTTGTGAGATTATACCATTTATTGATTCAACTCAGCTTAGTTTAGTGTAGCCTGTTTACCAGTTATAAGTAATCTGGATTTTGATACTGTGAAGTAACTTTAGAATCATCCAGGCACCTTTAAATTGAATGCTTAATACATGAAGCTATACTTGTCATGTGCACATGTTTTGTGTTTAAGCATTAAACTTTTCTTCAACAGTAAAGATATTGAGTGTCCATATGCTTTCATATTTGTCAGGTGGATGGTTGTTTGCTATACTCTGACCAAATTCTAGATGGCTTTTACTTAATCCATGGGATGGATGCATATACATGGACTCTAAGTACTGATTTGCAGAATGTTGGTATTATTCCATCGTTTGAATCACTCATGTCAGTTGAACCTGGTGATGACTCGTCAATTGTTGTGGTTGCCATTGATAAATCTAGAGATCCTGGTTTGAGAGAACTGCAAAACAGGGTAGCAAGTCTTTCAAATAACTGGATTACCACTAAAGATGCAACTGATCAGCTTGCAAGTCTTATTTGCAATAGGATGGGGTCAGTAAACTGTCTTCATTTTTTGAAGAAATGAAAAATAATTGTTTCGGAAAGTCACAATTACATCTTCCTAATGAGTTTTATTGTGTTTTGAAGGGGAGGGTCTTTAACCGAGGAAAATTTAGGTATACGCTGGAAGGAATGCACCCAACTTCTTAAAAGCTGCCTGCACTCTGTCATTCTTCCAATTGGAAGCTTACCCATTGGCCTTTGTGTCCATCGAGCGTTGCTGTTTAAAGTATAAATCATTCTTTAATGCTTTGTTTATAATGATTTTCTGGTTACATTATTTTTACATCAATATCACTCAGATTAACATACCTGTATTTCTTTATTTATTATTTTCATTGTTCCATCGTAAAGCAGATAACTGGGAGTTTCTAACAGAGAATATCCTTTATTTTACATATTAGTGAAGTTTGATTGTTGAATGTTCTATAACAATTTCAATTGTAGGTGTTGGCTGACTTAATCAATCTACCATGCCGTATTGCAAAGGGCTGCAAGTATTGCAGAAAGGATGTGGGAGCTTCATGCATAGTGCAATTTGGTTCTGACAGGTTTGTTGCATTAGTTAAGTAATTAAATTTACACATGGTAAATTTGATAATGAATATATATTTTTTAATTATTTGCATCATTGAGAGGTAGGTAAGGAATGGTAGAAAAAGTAAAGATGGGTGTTTGAGATTTTTTTTGTCAAACTTAGCCGCTTTTGAATTAAGTAGTATTCAATAAGGAAATGTATATTAAACTTTATATTTTTTCCATTTTCTATTTACAAATTACGTTTTATTTGGTTGATAAGTTAAATAGGTAGGAAAGAAAAACAATAAGAGAGGAAGGATTTGAACTTTGTTTGGTTGAGAAGTTAAATAAGGAGGACGAGAATAGTGTGAAAAAAATGTCATTGGATGGATAGAAAGAAGTGCAGAAAAATTTTCTGTTATTTAGATAAATAGATTGTATTATTTTTTTTTACCATAATTTAAAATATTAAAATTTTCCCTTTTTTTTTAAAACTTTTTAATCTTTTTATAAAAAATGTTTATCATTAATCATTATTTTTTTAATGTTATAGAAATATTTTTTAAAACAAAAAATAGAAGTACTCAATCAAAAGACAATTTTCCTTTACTTGAAGGGAATGATGACTTTTTCTTGTCTATGACGTGGAGTGCTTACTGTTGCCTTTCCTAAATTATGTGCGCGTGTTTGCGGGATAATTGAAGGTTGAAATCTTTCACTAGCTGTGATTAAAGAATGAAAATTATGCAGTGATGAATTTACAAAGGTACTATTTGAAGAAAATTTTATTGGTAAAGTTTGAACTTTAAACTACATTCTTCCCAAATATTGGCTGGCCAACAAAACAGGGAAAAAGATTCTTTTTCTTACCGTTATTGACAACCTAGGTTCTGCTTATTTTTACAAATGAATAATAAATAAAGCATAATACTTATTCAGAATAAAATAGAAAAGACAAATAGTAATTTTCATATTTATAAAATTAATATATTGAAAATAGTTTTAAGTACATTCTTACTCTATTCTTTATAAAAGAATTATAAACATAAATTGCAAACTACTCTATAAAGATCCCGACATTTATATACTCCATATGAGCTTATACGTATTTTCCTTTGATATATTTCTTAAAAAATAAAATGGCCCAAGATATATATCTACATTTTTATGTAATTTATGACACCTTGGAATTTGAAAATAAATTTAAGAAACATCAGTTAGAACTTCGATTGTTTCTTTCTTTTGTTCTCTTAGTTTTTCTCTTTAATGTTTTGTTTTATCTTCTGGTCTTTGTTTAAAAGGATTCTTTATAGCTGATGGTATCTAATTCTTTCTCTTCATTTCAATGTATTTATTCTCTTAAAAAAAATCGTTGGTGTGTGTTTGAATCTTGTAAATATGTTAGAATCCTATAGATATAGTAACAAATGATATTAGGATCAATCGATGATATTAGGATAAATTAGATTGATTCTGTATTTGTGTTATTAGCCTAAAATATGGCAATTGAATATTCTGTAATCTTGTTCTCTCCCCTATAAATTGATTAGCTTCGCTGTGGTTTAAACACAAGAAATTCATCATATGCCTTGGTTTCTCAACATGGTATTTAGAGCCTAATGAGGAATGAAACTTAATTTGTTCTTTCCTTGTGGGCACACTGTTCATAGGTGTAGATTTGGCTTATCCATGGGAACCCCGAAACTAAATGCGCTTGTTTTCACCAACTCTGCCACTGAATGTTATCTACTGACAAGTAGGATTGCAGTAACTATGATTCTCGAGTCTCAAACATCATACTCTGGCTCAAGGGTCAAGGTTATCTTGACCATCTCACTAATAAAGAAGAAATTGTGGTTGAAATTGATTAATCTAAATGTAGTAAAATTGATGCTCAACTTTATGGGATCGTCAAGTCTACTATTCATCTTTCAGTCAATTAGATTTTCTACTCCCACCCAGGACATGTCTGAATCGGTTTGGACATAGGCCAAGTCGATTTACATTATTGATGTACAAAATCTCTATAGTATGTTAGCAAGCACCTCATGGATGTGAAAGCATTGACACTTAATGGAGCAATGTTGACCTGTTTGGGTAGTATAAGCGGTTTTCTTCTAGATTTTATTGAACTTTTGCCTGCGCCACAACCCCTGCTGAGGAATTGGAGAATCATCAGACCATTTTTGTGTTACTAGCTTTTATGGATTATTTGCAGAGTATTTTCGACATCAAATTTTAGGATCTCCCTTTGCCCACACTATGTCTATTCCTTGGTCCTCTTTCCTTCGCATTCTTGCTAAAGCAATCATTGACTGGGCAACTAGTCTGGCCTTTGTGCCATCTATCCTTATTGATTTTCAGCCTTAATCTCAAACAGAGGTGATCGCAGTCATTCTCGTAAAAACAATGGTGATCATTAATCGCGATTCAAGAGTGACCATTGCCACAAACTTGGTCACACCATTGATCGTTTTAATACCTGCATGGTCCCCCCTAAAACAGTTAATCTGGTAAACTTTGCTCTTACTGATTCTTCTGCATAGTTTACTCCTGCAGAAGCTGCTTCTACTCTCAATATACCGCCAACAATTTTTTCAATGATTTCCTTCAATGGTATGGGGACCATTACTCTTTGGGTCCTTAGTTCCTTTCTGTGGCTATTGATCATATAACTATTAATAAATCTTTTGTTTCTTCTCTTTCTACTTTTAGCCATTTATCTTCTATCACCAATGCAAATGGTTCTCACACAGTCCTGAGGTGTTAGCATTGTCCATCCTCCTCCCTCTCTTTCTATTCGTAAGTTGTTTATGCCCCTGTGGTTCTCTTTAATTTATTTTCCATCAACAAACTTACAAGGTCCATTGATTATGTCATTTCTTCTACCACAAATTATGATTCTTTGTACGACTACAGGATGGGCAGACGATTGGTTTCAAATATAAGAGTCTCCATCCCCCTCTCAACCCATCTCCCCCACCCTTGCAAGTTTATCATTATTGCACTCGTCTTATACTGTTGGCACCTAACCAACAACATCACAAAGCCTCCTCCGATATACACACAGGAATGGCAATTTGGTACAGATAGTGCCTACCCTCTACTTGTTCTGTCTAAAATAATGTGTCCATTACCCGCTTTACCAATCCACGAAAAAATGTCTGCGGATATTTTTCACTTTTTTTGTTTTAAATAAAATTATTTAAAACTAGTTCTTTAAAATATAAACTTAGATAAAAGAATTAATTTTAAAGTACAATTCAAATAAAATTGCACAAGAAAATATTAATGCAAATAACTTGATCTTTCTAAAATACAAATTTAAATAAGTTGCATCACAAAGTATAAGTTTAAAAAAATAATCTTTTTGAAAACAACTTCAATTTCATATGTCTAAATAAAAAAATATATAAATATATAAAATTAAATTCTAAACAATTCTTCAATGATTAATATCTCTCTTTCTAAGAACTTTATTTTGATCACTTGATCTTTAAAAGTGGGTGTCCATTACTAAAAGGAATTATCTCACAATGATTAGTGTGTATACATTGGTTGGATACCAAAATTGCCTTTGTTCCTTACTCCTATATTTGCTTTAGTTTGAAGGGGGAGTATTAAAATCTTGTAGATATGTTAAAAATCTTAAAGATATGATAAATGATGATATTAGGATCAAGATTGATGTTATATTTATGTTATTAGCCTAAAATAGCACAAGTGAATATTTTGTTATTGTGTTCTCTCTCCTATAAATTGAATAGCTCCACTCTGGACTTTTAAAGAAATTAGAGAAACACTAACAAAAATTTAAACTAGTAATATTTTCTATTCCACCAAAAATCTATTATTATGTAATGCATTTTCAAATGGGGGACTGAACTTATCTGCAAGCTATGTGAAGGAAGGTTGTGCTTATGAATTTTGGTTAGGGGTGGAAACTAATTTTTCTGGTACATCAGTTCAATGGTATTTTACTATGGTTTGTTTTTTGGTCGTAATTAAATATCAGGGTAACCGGAGGGAATCTTTTTTACCAATGTGTTTCATTGTTTTACTTTTTCTTATTATATATAAAATGTGTATGGCATGGTTTTATTAGCTGAAACAAAAGCAAGCTCAATTAACATAGAAATATGCGTATGCACCTCTGTAGGGAGTATATGATTGATTTAATTGGAAGGCCTGGGGCAACATGTCAACCTGATTCTTTTCTGAATTCTGCTTCTTCAATGTTGGTTGCTTCACCATTATGTCATCCAAAGTTCAAGCCAGTTGAAACAGCTGAATATACAAAGACACTTGCTCAATTGTATTTCTTGGACAGTCAAGCACTTCATCTTGTATTTGATACTACATCAGGTTATTATCTTTGCGCTCGATGCTTTTTAAAATATATATATATATATATTTATGATGGAACTAGTCTTGTGAAAAATAAAAGTTATTTGTCTTTATACTGAAAATTACTAACTCTTCCTTCTCTTGATTACCTTTGCTTTTACAGTTACATTGCTCTATTTTTAACCTTAACTGAATTTTACCTTTGATTTTACGTGAAACATTGAAAGATACCCTACACACAGAGCAAATTATTTAGACAATTTGCATCCTTTTTTTTTTTTTTTTTTTTTTTTTTTTTTTTTTTTTTTTTTTCCTTTTTGTGCATTTTCCTCTAGAAGCACATGATTGTTGAAGTTGTGGGGTGCCAACCTAGTTGGGTTTGTATACAACGTTAAAATATATTGACTAAATTGAATAATTATTTTCCAAAAACATGTTTTACTAGTAATCTGCCATAATAGTTTTACATTAATTAATTTTTATATTATAGTCAATATGGGACTGTTACTATATATAGTGTATGATAGTTTGTGGTTTGTGGTTAAGGAGGAAATAATATAATCATGATTTCAGGATATAAAGGTTGTATGAGGAGTATTAAGAGATTAACATGGTTTCTGTCCATACAGCTCTAAAATTACTAATTTCCATCATAACAGGACCTGCTGTTAATCACAGTGACAAAATGGATATGCAGCGAACTGAAGCTTTGGGTGCAAATTATGCCGGTGGAAACAACCATCTGATTGCTTTGAGTAAGAATCAAGTGTTTTTCTTGTCCCATATGAAAAGTAGAGAAATAGTGGAACCATGCCTTTCTCAAAAAGAGCATACAATACATGACAAGGACTGACTGATATATATACTAGCAAGTAGGATTTTAATAATTAAGCTCAAAATGCTCTGTATGCTCTATTTTTTATTTGTAGTGGCATTGGATTCTCCACATTTTATATTCTTATGCAGTTCCTGGTGCAGAGGAGTATGAGTATTTCAATGAAGTAGACCAGACAGTCTTGGATTATCCAAGTCATGAAGTTGATCTTGACGAGGAGGATCTGGATATTCCTTGGAGTGAACTTATTTTGAAGGAGAACATTGGGACAGGTTTTATATTTTAATCCTCACACATGATGCATACACTAAAAATATACTGATTCTGTGAAAGCTATCATTTACTTAGGAGAAAATGTATCCTGAAACAATGAAATAAGGACAATGATAATTGTTTTTCAGGGTCATTTGGAACTGTCCTTCGTGCAGACTGGCGTGGTTCCGTAAGCATTTCTTTCTTTGATTCTTTACATATTCCTTTGTCCACATTTTAATGATGATAGTATTCCTGCTAATTCTATTCCATTTATTATGGTTTGTGGAAATTAAGCATGGGAATGCAACTTGATTGGATTTGTCCATAAAAAGAAAGAAAACCTTCTTACCAATATGACCATCATTAATATCATGCTCATTCACTTTGTTTTCACGGTGTCATTTTTTTTATATAGCCATGGTATACAATCTATAGAAATTGAATTCTAGACAAAATTCAACTTAGATGAGTGGAGCTTTTCTCCTTAAACCATACAAGAGTCAGTTCCATGAAACAGAACAAACAGGAAGCAAAAAAGTTTAAGGAAGTAGTTGACATTCTTCCTTAGGCATAAGCTTTCTTCAATACGAAAAAATGATCAGATACCCTATCATATTTTATCCCCTCCCATGATTTCATTCATCATTTCATTTATGGTTCTCCAATTACCAACCCCCAATCTTCTTTTTGTCAGCTGTTCATTCTATTAAGAATTTCCCTCTCTTTTCCAGGTTCCTGATTCCTCCACTTCTTTACTTTTTTCGTCAATTTTCCTTTTTTATGTCTTTGCTCCTCTATACTCATACACCAAGAGGTCTTACTGCTACTGGTATGCCCACTTTTCTGGTTCTTTTCTCTCCTATATATTGGGTCAGTAGCCCACCCACCCCACCCCAATCAGTTTGACCTTTCCCCCTGGGGAAAATATGGTAACCACCTGTGGATATCTTGAAAGTTCTCCTGAGTACTGTCATGATAAGTTTTGTTCGAATTATGAAATAGGCTAGGATGTTAGGCTTGAATCAGCAAACAACAAATCATAAAAGAGATTAACAAACCCATGAACCTTTTTAAACTTGACTCATATATTCAGCTTTTTAACTTTTAAGAGTTTATCTAATGTAAAAATAATATTAAAAATCGATTAATGACATATATGCGTAATATAATACTCTTAATGCAACTAAAACTCAATATTTCCACACCATAATAAAGAAAAGTAGAAAAATCACAATAATAAACTATGATAGCACATTAATGCTAAATAAGATTAAACTACTTGGGTGATTAAATCATTTATAAATTCTTAAAAATTGTAAGTTCTTAATATTAAAACAATTCAAAAAGGAATTAATTTCTTCAAGTAGTTTGAATGTAATAAATTATTCATTGTTGGGTAAAAATTGGACAAAACATACATTTGATTTCAAACTTGTTAGCTTGCTTCTTGATTCCATAGTTTGTGCGAGTTTAGCACAAGTTTAAAAAGATTACCTGGGTGTATTCAGAAAAGAGCTTGATAGTGAGTTAACTTGTTTTCTCTCAAGGCTGTTGCGTCTTTCAGAGCAGGCCACTTCCAGACATTGCCTCCACTTTTTTCGTGTCAGCAAGTATGCCTAGACCAGATATGATATGACACAAATATTCCAAACTAGGATCGTCAACATATTCTCTTTAATCACCGAGAGCACTTGTGTTAAATGTTGGACATGTAGTTCAATAGTGCCACTATCAACTAAAATATCATCGAAAAAACTAACACATGCTTCCTTAAGAGAGGTCGAAGAATCTCATTGATTAAAGACTGAAAAGTGGCCGAGGCATTAGTCAACCCAAACAGCATTACTAAAAACTCGTAATGACCTTCATGAGTCCTAGATTCTCTTTTCTCAATGTCCTCTTCCTTCCTTAGGATTTGATGATACCCTGATTTTAGATCCAATTTAGAAAAAAATGGTAGCTCGTGCCAATTCATTCCAATAATTCATCTATGATAGGCATGGGAAATTTGTTAGGAACAATTATCTCATTGAGGGCCTTGTAATCTACACAAAACTGCCAACCACCATCCTTTTTTAATTTGAATCATAGGTCTGGAATAGGGGGTAATACTAGGTCTACTCATTCCCGCTTTCAACAACATATCAAGGACCAACTTTTCAATTTCATTCTTTTGATGATGTGAGTATTTATACGACCACAGATTTAGAATGGAAGCTCCTTCTTTTAAATGAATAACATGATTTTGTGTCCGGCTAGGAGGTAATCTGGTTAATTCTTGAAATACCTTGGTATGTAAATTCAACACATGAGCTACCTCCTTAGGTACTGGTTGGATATGGAGTTCTTCTTGCACCAGGTCTACCAAATACCTTATATCTTCTTTCTGTAATTGGCTGAGCAATCTTTTCAATGATGTTGATGTGGTAGATGACACAGGATCTCCTATAACCATCCACTATGACCTCTTCCAATGGTCAATTTTAGTTTCCCAAACTCCACCTTAACCTTTGCTAAGTTGGCCAGCCATTCTAATGCCAAGACCACATCAGCTCCTTCTGGATCTAAACTGAACAATTCCTGTTGAATGTTCAAGCCTTGTAACTCCAAAACAAATCTTGTGCATTTTACATGACAATGCACCTTGTTACTGTCTCCTACCTCCACCACATAAGGACGGGTTTCTTCAGCCTTTAACCCACATCTATTGACCACTTCTTGAGAGATGGAATTGTGAGATGCCCCCCAATCTAACAAGACTACAACCTCTAAATCTCCAATCTTGCCCCAAACCTTCCAAAACTTCTTAGTGGTAAGTCCTACCATAGTAAACATGGATAGTTGCTAAGCTTTATCTTTTTTGACATACTCCTTTCTGTCGCCTTTGCAAGTCACTAATTCGTCATAACTTGATAAATCTTCCTCTATTGTTAACATGTGTAATTGCTTATTTCTACACAAATGGTTAGGTCCAAATTTCTCATCACACCTAAAAGACAATCCTTTCCTAATTTTATCTTGCATTTCCTCATCCAATAATTTTCGAAATGTGGCTCCTCTGTAACGGTTGATTCCTTGAGTTTTAATGAGAGATTTCATGGCTTCCACCGGCTCCCCTTTTCCCCTACCAAAACTAGCTACCTGATTGCCTCTTTCCCATGAATAACTTCTCACCGGCCAACCTGATCTATACCCTATGTTCCCCTTATTCTCTTCCAACACTCCTCCTCTGGACATAATACAAACTTTACTCAACCATCTGAGCCTTCATCATCAATTCTGCGTGATTCGACGGATCATGTAACTTTACCTCCACCTTAATTTCTTCCTTAATCCATTCAAGACTATTTCAGTCAAGTCATTTTGTTCGATTCCTTTTAGAAGCCCTGCATATTGCTCAAATTGTTCTATGTAATGTTCTACTTTATTTGTCTGTGTTAAAGCAATCAACATTTCAAAAAGGATTCTTTAGCATATTAGGCTGGAACCATCTCACCACCGCCATCTTGAAAGATTCTCAAGTTGGATTTGGATTACGGAACGCCCACCCAATATCTTGACAAAAAATTTTGGAGGGGCCAAAATAGTATACTTAAAATTTACATATTAACATAACAAGAGTACATAATTTAGTATTGATATTGAAATCTTCTTGGATGTTTCTCTTTAAAAAGTTATAGTTTTGAATTTGTATTGAATATGGACCCCATTATAAATGATAGCTTAGATATTCTCATACTTAAGAACGTTTTCCTATATTATGTTTCAAAGAATTAATATGAAACTTCTCATTTGTAACTCTTTCAATCTTAAAAAACGACTGACTTTTCTAATTGAACAATTGAAGTTGAATCGGTCATTTTCACAAGTAGCTTCCCTTTTATCATTATGAAAGAAATGAATGTAATAGGTTATGATAAGTAAGTCACAGTTAAGAATCGGTTATGAAAACACACATAATACATTACATTTCCTTTTATATTCATACAAAATAATATACAAAAGGTTCTTGAGATTAAAAACAAATACTAACTTTTAAATTAATATTTTCCGAGACAAGAGAGAATTAAATTTTTTTCTTCAATAATGAAAGAGAAAATATAAAAATCAAGATTAGTTTGTGTTTAACTTCATGTTTTTTCTTGATAAATAAAAGAAAAGATGTGAAAATAGAAAAAAAAGTACAATTGATGAAAAACTGAAAAAACAATAAAAGAAAAAATAAATAATATTTTATGTTTTTTTATTCTTTAATATATTTAATTTTATATTTTGTTATTTATTAATATTATATATTGTTTCATAAAAAAAATAATTTAAATTTCATTAATTTTTAATAATATATTACATATAATTTAGGAAAATTTTAAAAAGTTGGGGGACATGGCCCCCTCCGGTCACAACTATAATCCGCCACTGTCCCACCATTGAAACCAATTTAACGTCTTCCCTTCTAAAGCAATCATAATTGCCTGCATTCTTTCATCTTCCGATACTTCTTTCAAACAAAATATCTTTCCAACCTATTCGTCCAACCATAAGCGTCATCTCTTACAAAGATTGCAAGTTTTGGCTTCTGCCATTGAGAGTGGGACTGTGATGACCACACTTCTTCTTCATCCTTTGAACCCATCTTTGTTTTCTTTGAACTATCTTCCATCATTGATTTCGACCCACTCGACATTCTTTCTACCACCACTATGAGCCCACTGATAAAGTTTTATAATATTTGACACCTCTCCTGTTGTTCGTTTACAGCCTTCTCTCCATCAAGAACCATCTCTTGACACATGCGCACCAAACCGTCTAATCTTGATTCCATCCTAGTATTGATCATACCACCGAACCCACGCCACAAATATCAAGAACGAGGCTCTGAAGGCCAGTTGATAGAACTATTATTCAAAACTAGATGAAACACACTAATCTTGGCAATCTTTATTATTATACTGAATCCAGTTCTTGCCACTGTCATAGGAATAGGATGGATTCTAAAAGAGTTACAATTGTTATCCAGCGAGGTTATTCAAGAGAACCCCACTCTCCTCACTCCAATTACAAAGTTTTTCCCCTTCCCCCCAAAACTTTCCCTGAACTATTTAAATAGTTCAGATACAATATACAATACCAAACTTATCACTGACAGTCAATAATGTTAAACCTTCATAAATCAATTTGATGCAAGAGTTTGAAGATGATGTGTTGAGGAGTCGGTGACACATGGTGGTGGTTGGCAATGAGTCAGGTACTGTAGTGGTTGGGCAGTTTCAATAGCAAGGTCATGTTAGAGCTACAAGGATGCAGCGGCTGTTGGAGAGAAAAATATGTTTGGAGGACATGGCGACTGATGAAGAGCAAGAATACTCGGAGAGTGTGGTAGCCCTTGCTAAAAAGCAAATATTTTTGGAGGACATGGTGACTGACGAACAACACAAATGCTTAAAAAGTGCAGCAGTTGCCTATCAGAGAGAAAAATGCTCTGAGGGCACAAGTATTGGAGAACAAGAAAAACACTCAAGAGTGTGTTGGTTAACGAAGAGAAAAAAAATACTCTAAGGGCATACTAACTATCAGAGAGCTAAAGGAACACTTGGAAAGTGTGGCAGTTGCTGGAGAGCAAAAGATGCTCAAAGGGCACAATGTAGTGAACAAAATGTGGCACCTGGTATTGTTTACCCGACAGAGAAAATCAGAGTGATGAAGTCAGGGTCAGTGTCTAGGGAAAAAAGGTATATCCTTACCGTGGATTAGTGACAAAGGAGGATGGTATTGCTCTGATGTCAATTGAAAGAGTTACTGGTGGTTGTGTGTTTTGTACACACGAGCATTCTTATTTATAATAAAGAAGACATACAATAATAAGGAAAAAATTCAATACCTAATAATGGGAAATATTTAGTTATGCATTCCCTATTTAATGTAATCAAAATCATATCTCTAACAAGATTCAACAACAATCACAATAGATATGGGAAAAGTAAAGTATAGTAAATTAGTATAATGTCCTTGCCATTCCTCACTTCATGAGCTAGTTTGAGTTAAGCTTAGTCCAATTTAAAGAACATTACCCATTTCTTTTTCTGCTTCTTTTCTCTTTTTCTATGTCTGGGTCAATCACAATCCAATCACTAAATGTTAACTATCTAATCTCTTAGGATGTTGCAGTGAAAATTCTTAAAGTGCAAGGTTTTGATCCTGGGCGATTTGAAGAATTTCTAAAGGAGGTATCGTTATTACTGGTTTTAATATGTATTTAATTTTCATGTTCATTTTTATATTTCGAATGAGGTTGAGGAAAAATTTTGCATTAGTTTTGTACATATAATTTTTTTTGTCCATGTGGATTGCTATTCATTCCCAGTTTATTTCATAGGTCTCACTCATGAAGCGCCTACGGCATCCAAATATTGTACTCTTGATGGGTGCAGTTATTCAACCCCCTAAGTTATCAATTGTAACAGAGTATTTATCTAGGTACAAAAGTTTCCTTTAACAATAAAAACTGTGCTCCTCGCTTATTTTTATAATTGGAGAAGATTTGGGGTGAGTGTGATATTCTTATGCTAATTATTTCTTTGAATTGCAGAGGCAGTTTGTACGAACTTCTGCACATGCCCAATGTTGGATCATCACTTAGTGAGAGGTGTCGCTTAAAAATGGCTTATGATGTGGTATAAATTTGATGATTAAAACTGTTAATAGTTTTACTATTTATGTGTTTTTAGGCAGACCTAAATGTTCATATGTTTGTCTAGGCAAGCGGAATGAATTATCTTCATCAAATGAGACCCCCCATTGTTCATAGAGATTTGAAGTCTCCAAATCTTTTGGTTGATGATTCATACACTGTTAAGGTAACTGTTTACTTTGTTGGAGTATCTGAAAAATATGTCATCATGTTATTGTTGTACGAATAAAATATGTTAATCTTATATGATATCATGGTAATATTTTGATATTTCGCACCATGCTTATTTAGGTAGGATTGGGAGGTTATCATCTGTAACAATATATAAAGAGATACTCCCACCTTGTGCACACAATTCATATTCATATTTATGTTTAATTATATTTTAAATTTTCACTATTTTGAACCTCAAACTATATGTTACATATCTATCTATCTATAACAATATATAATGTGATACCCTTATTTTGTGCACACATTTAATGTTCCTATTTTGCCCTTAATTAGATTTTAAAATTTCAATATTTTGAACCTCAAAATCATTATTGCTACATACATATACCAATATATAATGGGATACCCCATTGTGTGTACATATTTCATGTTCCTATCTTGTCCTTAATTATATTATATTTTAGTTTTTAATATTTTGAACCGCAAAACTATTAGTATGTTGCCTTTACATCTGTAACAATGTATAATGCAATACCCCAATTTTGTGTTCACATTTCATCTTCCTATTTTGCCCTTAATTATATTTTAAATTTTTAATATTTTGAACCTCAACCTGTCATATTATGTATTCAGCAATCAAAAAGAAAAATAGTGCAGATAAACTACTTCACAACACAGTTGATATTGCTTCTGCAGTGTTGTTTCTGATTCAAATTATTGATTACAAGTAAAATATAGAAAATAATAATACATATTTTTTTATTTAAATAAATATATAAAATTAAAATTAATTTATGTATTAAATTTAACTCATTAAAAAAAGATAGTGTAATAGTGTGCCTGTGTTTCAGTTAGTTAGTATAAATAATATTAGTGCCTTGTCTTTCCTTTTGGATCATCACATCAAGCCAATATCAATTTAGATTGTTCAGTATCTATAGATTCCACCTTTTCTTTCTCCCCTCCATTACTGTATACTTCTTGACATGCTTCCTTATTTAATTAGGATTGGGAGTTTAGGATTAATATAAACAGGGTTAGTTCTGTCTTTTGCTTCTTGTCACATCTTATCATCACATTAAACCAATATCAATTGCACATCATTCAGTCTATGTTCACCTTTCTTTCTCCTCTATCTAAAGGTCCTATATTTTCAACATAGTATAAAGCAACAACATCCTTTATGACTTAGTGAGAAACAGCAGAAACACTCTTGTTACGTATAAAATAAAATTAGAAAGGGTTCTCCCTGATTTTGTAACTCTCCTTTTCTTTTTCTGCCCATAAATTATTAGCCGAATTTTAGGATGTATCTAGCCATGACAATTGATGGCTGCTAGGGTTATGTTAACTGTTCCCCATTTGGAAGAACCTAATTATTAATGCTTAACAGTGCCTGGATTGCTATTGCCTGCTGTACTAACAACCCCACCCTTACCAAAAACGAATATTTTTGCTTAAGCTAGCAATTTCCCATGCAGCCATTCACTAACGGCTCACATGTACATTTATGGATTTATATGAGCGTGCAGATAATTGAGCGTTGATGTTTAAATTATGTAATTCAGGTATGTGACTTCGGTCTTTCACGCACAAAGGCAAACACATTTCTTTCTTCTAAAACCGCAGCTGGGACGGTAAGTTCTTTTTATCAACTGAATCATTCCTGTGTCAAGTTTTGTTAAATTTCTCTTAACTACAATTATTTGATGATTTGACATTATAATAATTTATTCCTTTTCTTTTTTTCTTTCTGGACATGACAGCCTGAATGGATGGCACCCGAAGTCATCAGAGGCGAACTGTCAAACGAAAAGTGTGATGTATTCAGCTTTGGTGTAATTTTGTGGGAACTAGTGACCCTGCAACAACCATGGAGACATTTAAATCCTTCTCAGGTTATTTGCTTCTCCCCTGTGATTTTGATTTATTTAATTTCTAGAATACTGGATACTGTAGATAGAATAAAAGAATACTCTGAGCAGCTTGATCTATCCTCAAACACATACATAGCGTGTCCAATACAGGACACTAACCATGTTCTGGTCTTAATGTTGGAGTTGGTGTTTCATAGGTACCGATTCTACTTTTTGGACAGGTCCAAAATTCTTTGCCTTTGATTTAGATCATCTATTGCACAAAAGTAGTCATTTCCCTAATCACTTGAGATAACTTTTAGTAAAATTCTCTCCTATAGGTTGATATATATTAGGATATCTCACATGGGCTAGAATAAGGTATGTAATAGATTTTTTACCCAAAATAGCATGGGTCTTTTTTTATTTTCCAATAGCATACTATGCCTATTACTTACATCGATAGCACACTTTCTTTTTATTGGTTGCAATCTCATTGGAAAACTAGCCGAAATTCGGTTCTCGAGAAACTAAATTCCACGTTGGGTTTTCTATTCTTTTTGTTTTTCGACTTTTAAAATATTGGGACAGGGGAGAGGAAAAATTTAGGAAACAAAAGAAGAAAATGATTAAATTCTGAAATTATTTAATTTGATAATTTATAAATAAATAGATTTTTTAAAATTGAAATTACATAGATATGTAAATAAGATAAATCTTATGAAAGAAAAGGAAAGAATTGTAACAGAGCAATGAAAAGTCTGATATAATTTAGTTTAAATGTATTTATTTTAGAAAATAATTGTATGTAATTTATAAATGTAGAGAAATAAAATTTGAATAAATATTTTTTTAGAAACAGACATGTCTTAGGAAAAAATAAATAAGAGAAATGTGTAACTAAGAAAAATTTGTGAAGAAGAGGGAAGAAGGAATTGTAAAAAAAATCAATAGTAACTGTTTGATATTATTGAAATTATTGAGTTGTGTGTAATTAATAATAAAAGATTTTTGAATTGGGAAATTTGTTTCTTAAAAATTGATGGAAAGGTAAGAAAAAATTATTGAAAAATATTTTTGAATTAACATTTTTTTATTTCATTAATAATTTATTCTTATAATACTGATGTTTATGAATGTAATAAATATAATATTTGTATATTAAGTAATTGACTGGGAGTATTTTATTACCATAGGATTTATTTTATATATATATATATATATGTGTGTGTGTGTGTGTATCTATTTATATATATATATATATATATATATATATTAATAATTTAATGTAATAAAATTTGGAAAGAAGTAAATTAGAAGTACATAATGGTAGAATGGATAAGAAAACATTTGGATATTTATGTAAAGAGGAATTGAAATTTAACATCAAATAATTGTAAGGGAAATGCACGTGATTGGATGAACATTAATATAAATGAGATTAGACTCATAAACACTTAGAGAATTTTAGATCTTCTAATGTTGTGATGGTTGATATAGGTAATGTCTTTGAAGTCATGAATGAGTTCCTAAGGAGTTGGTCTATGTAAATCCTTCGTTTGGATAAATAGTTTAATGTTGTCCCAAAGTGTTCATATTGCATGCTTGGATGTTGAAGTTGAGTCTTTTTCCAACAATTGTTCGTTGGTGCAACATTCTTATCACGTTTGATTTCTACTATGCACAATGTGGTAATTAACCACTCTAATTGGACAATGGTAGTTGATTTTAGTGACTTGTTTATAGTCTCCGCATAGTATTATTTTGGGTTATGTTCTTTAACAATTGATGAAAATACTAGTTGTGTTGGAATGGCATTGATTTTGGGTTGTCACATGTTTAGGTAAGACCATAGCTTTTTGGCCTTTCTATTATGTTGGCTCTTTGTATAGGTCCTCCGAAGTAAACTATTGCTATGCTTGTGTGGAAGTGATGTGGTTGGAGTTTGTGGAAGAGGTTGCAGTAGGTGAGTTTTAAAGCGTTAGAATTTGTTTTTGTAGATCTTGCAAACTTAGCATACAATTCAATGATCGTATTGAAAGGAAATTGAGACTCACAAGTTATCACTTGATAGGCATGGACATATGTTGATATTTCAACATCATACGTAATTAGACTATCATTGTTGAGTTTATGTTGTTAAAAGTACAAGTTTTTTAAATGTTGTATTCTTTGGAAGGTCCAAATATGTGCACATAGTCTCGCAATGATGCCGAAGTGTTCCATTTGAAGATGAAAAAGAATGTTGATTCTTTGGAGAGAAGGATGTTTAATTAGGTTTGTTTGGGGACGAATTGTTTTGTTTAGGGTTTACATGTTGTATATGGTGGATTTTCTAGCGTTAAGACCCCATCTAAGTTCACATGTGATAAGCACGCATTCCCTATGAGGTTGACAAGTGCACGTACAAAGCAAATGCTAATGTGCATGTCAGTGTAACATCTCATCTCATCCAAAGTCATCTCATCTTTGTTGAGCAGGCCTTCCCATTAAAGTTGATAAGTCTTGTTTGCATGGTAGAGTACGTGTTTATTTGATGACATGTGTCCTGGGTCGCTCATCCACCCAATGCATGTGAGAGTAACATTTCACCCTAGGTCACCTTTGTTTAGCATGCCTTTCCATTAAAGTTGGCAAGTCTTGTTTCCATGACAAAGTGCGTGTTGATTTGATGACACATGTTTTGAGTCATCCCATCTACCTAATGCATTTCAGGGTAACATGTCATCCACCTTTTATGCTTCTAGTAGAATAGAATGCACTTGGTTGATTGAAAAGGTGTCTTTTGGATGTGATAGAAGTGAAAATGGTTCACTTTGAAGAAATGAATCCGAACAATTTGTTTGGTGCCTCACTTGATCATTTAGTCATATGAAAATGATAATGACTTAGTGTAACACCATTTCAAAACCTACAGAATGCATACATCCCACCTTTATAATCAACTAAGACACCAAACAAATTGTAAGTATTAATTTCTTTAAAGTGAACTACTTTCACTTCGAGATTCCACACCCTTTCAATCAACTAAGTGCACTATTTTATACATGAAGCATACAAGGTGGGATGAGATGTTATCCTATGGTGCATTGGGTGGATGGGGTGCCTTAAGACATGTGTCATCAAATTAGCATGCACTTTGTCATGAAGACAAGACTTGTCAACTTTAATGGGAATGTGTGTTAAATGGAGGTGACCTTGGATGAGATATTACCCTTACATGAATTGGGTAGATAAGGACACGTGTCATTAAAGAAACATGCACTCTGTCAGATGGACAAGACTTGTCAACTTTAGTGGGAGTGTGCTCAATAGAGGTGATCTTGGATGAGATGTTACATTGACATGCACATTAACATTTACCCTGCACTTGTCGACTTCATTGGGAATGCGTACTTAACACATGTTACCTTGGTGGGGTCTTAACGCTATGAAACATATCATATACCACACCAGAACAATTCGTCCCCTGTCAAACGCCATTCTCTCCAAAGAATCAACATTCTTCTTCTCCATTTTCACATGGAACATTTCAACATCATTGAGACTAAGAATTATTTCAATTCTTATCTCACCGCTCTATTTGCAAATGGCCAAATTACCCAATGTGTAGACTGTGTGCACTACTAATGTGCATCTCCTAAATTTTTTAGGATATCATATAATTGCACCTTCAACCTCCTAAAAGACAAAGTCTGCACATATTTGGACCTTCCAAACAATAGAATATTCATGACTTTGTACTTTCGACAACCTAAACTTAGTGAGGACGGTCTAATTAATTACGAATGATGTTGTTGAAATGTCAACAAATGTCTATGTATCAAATGATAACCCCTTTAGTACAACCATTGAGTTGTATGCTAAGTTTACAAGATCTACATAACAAATTCTAACTCTTTTAAACTAACCTATTGCAACCTCTTCAACAGACTCCAACCCCGAGCCACCATAGTAGAAAACCCAAACAGCTACTGTCTTACCTATACACGTGACAATTCATCACAAATGGTTTTTTCATCAGTTGTTACATAACATAGCTCAAGTAATATAATGTGGAGACTGCAAATAAGTACCGAAATCAATTACCACCATCCAATTAGAGTTGTTAATCACTAAATTGTGCAAGATTTAGCAAAAATCAAATTTGACAAGTATGTTACACAAATGATCAATTGTTGGAAATAGACTCAACTTCAACATCCAAGCGTGCAACAAGAACACTCATGGGGCAACATTGAATTATTTATCCATATGAAAGATTTATGTGGACCGACCCCCGAGGAACTTGTTCATGACTTCAGTACCGATATAAACCGCCATGGCATTGGAAGATCTAAAATTCTCTAAGTGTTTATCCATTTATATTATTGTTCATCCAATTACATGTATTTCCTTTACAACTATTTATGTCAAATTTCAATTCCTCTTTAAATAAATATTCAACTTTTTTATTCATTCTACTATTATTTACTTCTTTCCAAATTTTATTACATTAAATTATTAATGTATGTAAATTAAATTGTACAATAATAAAATATTCCAAGCCAATTTTCAATTTACTTTTATACAAATGTCAAATTTGTTTACACTCATAAACATCGCTACTATAAATAAAAAAAAATGTTGTTTCAAAAATATTTTTCTTACCATTCCATCCTTTTTAAAAAAACAAATTTCCTAATTCATTGATATTTTTTTTATCATATTGATTACACACAACTCAATAATGTCAACCCTTTCCATTGATTTCTTCTTTCAATTCTTTCTTTCCTCTTCATAATTTTTTCTTATTTAAGCAATTATTTTTTAATATAAATATATTTTTAACAACTGAATAAAATTAGTTATATGACAATTTTAATTGCTTTGTTACAATTCTTTCTCTTTTTCATACAATATATCATATTTATGTAACGTAGATCTAAGAAAAAAAATCTATCTATTTATAATTCTTTTATCTAATTAATTAATTTCTGAATATGATCATTTCCCTTTTTTTCCTAAATTTTTCACCCACTAATATATCAAAAAAAAAAACAAAATTATCCAGCTTGGAATTCGGTTTCTCATGAACCAAATTCCAGCTGGTTTTTAGGTGAGATTGCAACCAAAGGTCAAAATTCGGCTCTTCAAGAGCGAATTTTGTTTTGGAAAAAAAATATAAAAAGTTCGCTATCTGTGTAAATAATAGGCATAGTATGCTATTGGGGAAATAAAAAAGAAACCAACTGTGTTGTTTTGGTGAAAAAATCAGACAAATTAATCTGAGAAACGGAGTATAATCCTCCCTAGTTAACTGTTGAGATTGAGTTTAGCTCAGTCTATTTGTATATGATATTAATGTGTAGTCTTAATGGGTAACCTGTAGATGTTTACTGCTGCAAATTTCTTACTCAAGAATCCGTCCTTGGGCACAATGAGGAAGGGTGTTATGATGTCTCACATTAACTAGAACTCTGGCCAAACTGTAATAGTATGATGTCCATCTTTAATATAGTATTAAGACCCTATTCAGTCCTAATATTGGATCAATTGCATACGTCTAGTTCTACAAATTTCATGTCTATTTGGATGCTATAAGGCTTGGTTTGTTGTTATAGCTTCCCCCTACCAGAATTAAAATTGAGAGTAACATTTAAATAATTAAATAATGGTAAAATGGTTTAATAGCAACAGAGATAAGTTAAGATAGAGAGAACAGTAAGAAATTTCGGGAAGAGGATAAGTGAATTCTCACTGGAACAGTAGATTCTTTTCTCTCTTATTGGGATATATTGGCTGGCTGATCAACCACGTTTTTTTCCTTAAGCAAATTTGACTTTCTTATTGGCCTTGTGTCTGGAGATTCCCTGGCACAGATGTTGGTAACTTCAAGTGCTTTGTTCCAATGATTTTCTCTTTTTTTCTTTGTTGTTTTTTTGTTTTTGTATTTTTCCAAGGGGGATTCCCTATCTTACCTTCTGTTTGTGACTTTTTTCTCTTAATCTTATCAAAGTCTTCTTCTAGAAAATAATTGTTATTCCTAAGCACAATATCATTCAGTTAAAATTAGAGACTGAGGCAGTTAGGTGTTATAATTGAGTATTTTCCTGGGTCATTTTTCTAGTAGCCTCTCTCTGCATGATGTTTTGTAATATGCATCAAGTGGCTTTTAGTTTGATATGGGAGTGCCATCTTTTTAATCGAAATGAGAGTGCTAAGGCATCACTATGTTGTTTGCCATTAGTGTAGGTTGTTGCGGCTGTTGGTTTTATGGACAAAAGGCTAGATATTCCAAGACATGTGAATCCTGAAGTTGCAGCCTTGATTGAGCTCTCCTGGGCCACGTAAGTAGATTAAATAAATAGTTTTGATTTCTTCTTTTTGTTTACATGAAAACTTTGGTTCATGGATGGCTGTTTCTCCTATGATCAAGGTAAGTGGTACTTCTGAAGTAATTACAGACTACCCATCAACTATGGCCATACTAGTTGTAGATTTTACTGAAATAATGTGTCTAGTCTATATACTATTGATTTATTTACAATAAAGGAATAAATAATGTAATAAAGGGTACATGGAAAGTAAATCGATAAAGAACCCAATTTTTAGTTTTACATGTTAATATATTTACAATCCAATCATATATTTAAGAACCACCTGATGCTAGAGCTTATGTGTGTCATATGCATCAAACTATTATTACATATGTCATATACATGAAAGCTTATATATTTTAAAAAATAAAATAATTGTAAAGTCTATATATAATCCTCTTCCTTGGGGGTGCAAGGTCAGGATGGATAGTAGTATTGTAAACAGGAATGCTCTGTGAAAGGAAGATTAGTTCCTTCTTAAACAATTATTGAACAATAATAATAGTTATATTCAGTGGAAAAGGGTCCTACCTACGCTTTCTGAGAATTATTCCGTTTTTCGGTCAAGGCGTGTAACAAGTACCACATAGGTTTTACTGAAATAATGTCTCTAATTCGGACACTATTTATCTTTATTTTTAATCAAGGAATAAATAATGAAATCAAGGACACAACGAAAGTGAATAAAAAAGGGATCCCTACGTTCTAGCTTTCCAGATTTCTATATTTACAGTAATCTATGCATATCTTTAACAGTATGATTTGAACTCAAATCAGTAATTAACTTGATTCGTATTTACTACTTTTACCAACTAATGTTGGTCAATTAGTTTTAATTCTTTGTTCAACAGATTCTGACACTTTTCCTTTTACCTTTCTTAGTTTTGAATCTGAAATTATTGTATGATATTGTGACATCCACGTTCAAACTCCTTCACAATCATTCTATTTAATATCTGTTGGTGCTGTAGGGAACCCTGGAGACGGCCTTCTTTCTCCTATATTTTGAAATGTTTGCAGCAAATAATTGCTGATGCTAGAGGTTGAACAAGTTCATACCTCATATCGATAGTCTTCAGCCTATATATACAGAGGAGAAACAGCAATATTGAACAAGAAAATAAATGGCATTGCGATTCATTCAGGTCAGGTGCTTTCTAATTTGAATAATATATTTGCTGCAATTTTATTTTTATGTTCAGTATAATACATGTTCAATCTCAAATTTAAAATAATTTATGAACATAGTTTGCACTAACTAAATAAACAAATGGATTGAGTGCTTTTTGATTTTTCCGGACTCAATTTTTAAATGCTTCTCTGCGGTTTTGGCTTATTTATTTAGGAGAAATTAGAGTAACATCAAAACAAGCTTAGAGGGAATCTAATGACATGTAGGGAACATACCTAGGAATATTTTCTTACAAACCAAACAGATGTGAGTCATTCTTAGGATTCATGATTCTCGGGTATGAAATAATTTCCTTATCCTTTAACTTATTGGGCTCAGGGGTCTCATCAGAACTACTAATACAAACATATTTGCCGTGATTAGGCATTCAAGAAATTCTCACAGTTGCGGCAATGACAGCTGAAATATCTATAGATTTTCTGTTTGAAATATTGTGAATAGGGAAGTGAGTTCTGTGTATTATGGTAATCACTGCAGTAGTTTGTATTTACTACTCTAATTATAAATAAGACTCTGCTGTGTAATTGTGACATGAATTTCACAAGTTTCTTGCTTTTTATCGTGCTCGAAAGAGCCTAAATAATAGGTTACCCAATCTTTAATACTCAAACTACACTTACACTGCTTTAGTTATGCTAAAATATATACCTCAAATGTGCTTGTGGCATATCAGATTGATGATTTGTGTGTATGTTTGGTTTGACAGGACCTTGCTGAAGAACAAAATACACCATTTTAAAATAACCTGCATTTTTTGTTGTATATGCTGTTTATATAAGCATACTCAGATTGTCATCTATATTACTGTTTGCTTCGGGTGCACCTATAATAATAGTATGACACTGGGATTCTAATTTATATTTACAAATAATGCTTTTTTATCTTATTAAAAGGGGATTCTAATTTATATATACCAGTAATTATTTTTATCTTTTAAAAACATAATGATGTGTAATTTGCTCATCATTTTTATTAGACCGAAAAGCATATTTGTACGTAGGAGTCCACTCTCTGCAACTCGCACTCTCCCCAAACCATTTATGTACATATCATCATCACCGAGGAACAAAAGATTTTATATATTAGTTTCAAAAATTTGAACAAAAATTTTGAAATTTGATGTTCTACCACTCAATTAAATCAATAATTTCAAGGGAAAAAATTCAATAATAATTTGTTCTAAGAAACCTTGGTTGCTTCCACTCACTTGTGTTGACTTCGTTACCCCACGCGTAAGATGTGTACATATACTTAAAACAAAGTAATCCCTAGTTTTTTTAACCCATTGAGCCTATGATATAAGTTGGTTCAGAAGCCATAATTCACATTCAATACTTTAAGCTTGTATAAATAAGTGTATAAAAAATGCTTTTAATATTGTAAAATGAATAAATTTTAATTTTGATTCATGTAATTTTCTTTTTCATTTCTATGTTTTTATTGTTGATATGACATAATTTTAATTAATTATTTATATAATGAATTCAAGGTCAAACAATCATCGTATTTAATTTCAACCCTTATTTGTAATATGATGGCAATGTAATATTTCTAATATACTTTAAAAATTTTAAAATATTTATCATGTTAAAATAAATGTTAGATATTAAAAAAAATATTTTAAATTTAAAAAAATTGAATTTTAAAAATTTTTCTATAGAACCTAAAATCAAATTTGACTCAACGACGAATCTTGACAAATATTTTGGAGTGTTAAAATTGTATTTAAAAGCGTATAAAATTTGAGAAAACCAAATATGGTAGAATAAAAAAATATATATATATATATATATATATATATATATTTATATTAATTTTTATGTATGTAAAAGAAATTTAGCTAGACATGAAGCTCCACCACTTATTTGACTCATTTCATAAGAACTAATAATAATCAAATTGTAGAAAGATAAAATATATATTAGTTTAACTCTGGCAAAAATTATTTTTTTAATAAAAACATTAACAATGAAATTTTTATTTAGTGAAAGTTACACAAAACTGAATAATCAGATTTTGTGATCCAACTTATTATAAGATTATAACAAACACCACTAATTTTGTAGTATAAACTACTAATTATGTGGATGGAAAATTAACATAGGAACAATTTCAAAACGACGCATACCTCAGTCGCACAATCCCATGCACACCACAGAACGAAGTAGATTATAGCATATCTGATTTCAATTCTCATTTACTCCACCATTTTCTTCCTTCTTCGCCTTTCCATTTTTTCCCAAAATCCCAATATTTGATGTAACTGCAACACAGTGATGAAGAATGCTTTGATAGGGTTGAAACCCTCACTCTCAATTCCTCTTTCTCACTCTTTTCAGTTCTCTTCTTCCCTTTCTCTCACACCCCTCCCTTTTTCTCTCTCCACGAAACCACACACACTTCTCGCATTCGCTAACAGCAACAAAGATTTGAGGGAACAGGAAAACTCACAGCAGCCACAGCCACAGCCACCCAATGGTTCCAAGGAACAGCAAAAGCCGCAGCAAGAGAATAGCAATGATGGGAGTAATCAAAGATTGCCCCTTTTGGGTTTCAATTGGAGGAACCTGTTGGACCCTGACCCCGACAACGTCCTTGCACTTGGCCTAACGGGAATTCTCACATGGGCAAGTGTGCAAGTTCTCTGGCAGCTCTTGTTCATCTCTTTCGCCATTCTTGTTGCTGCCCTCAAGTACTCTTTCATCGCTGCTCTTCTTGTGTTCATTCTCATTGCCCTTCTTTGATAATTTTAGTTTCTTTTCTGCTTTCTGTGATCCTATTTGATATTATGGAAGGTATGACTTTTGAAAAGTAGTTGGGTCTGTGATTGAATGATAATGTAAAAAGCAATTAGTGAAAGTAAACAAGCTTATCTTCTTGTTTTCATCATCACTGCCCTTCATTGAATTGCTTTTAGTTCTTCTTCATCGCGATGTGACGAACCAAAGTTTGAATCTTGGTTCATGCCCATATTTCGTGTCTGGAAAATGGGATTGTGTGTGTATTTTGGTTTTATTTACCGGTTGTGGTGTTTGATAGGATGGTGTTTTTGTATAGTATGATGGAAAATTTGTCTATGGTAAGTATCCAAGCATTTGAGGAACACAGTTACCATGAAAGTGAAGCACTTCTCTCTTCTTTCACCCCTACCATGGTTGAATATGCTACTTCGATTCTTCTCCTCCTCCATGACACCTATCATCAACCACCTCAATCATTTCTAACTGTTCCACCTGTTGATTCTCAAACATCATCTCGTGCTCCAAATGTCCTTTTACCAATTTCACTTGCATCAAAACTTCCCATTTTCATACGAAAAGATATTTGGTCGGTCCTCTTTCAACCTTAAACCTTTATATGCTTGTTATCTTCATTATAATCATTTATGCCTTCTTGTTTCCCCTTCACGTTTTATTTGGATTCTCTATCTATTCCTAAGCCTACACTTGGCAACAAATCGTGCAAGACATGGTGGCTTCTTTACAAGCCAATGACACACATGAACTTGTTCCCTTGTCTCATGGTAAAACTATTGTTGGTTGCCGCATGGTTTATACAGTGTTAAGATTGATCGGTTTTTAGAGCTTGCTTGGTGGTTAAGGGCTATGTTAAAATATTTGGCCTCATTATGGGGACACCTTTTCCCTTGTGGCCAAAATTACTTATGTTCATTTGTTTCTTGATATGACTATTGTTTGTGATTTTCTTCTTTACTACTAGAGATAAAAAAATGTCTTCTTGCATAGTTAGTTGCAAAAGAAGGTTTTACTAGTTCTGGTGACACATGCCTTGTCTACATCTTTTTGTTTCTCTTTCTATGAGCTGAAGTAGTTTCCCTGTGCTTTGTTTGGCTGTTTTAGCTCAGCCTGCTTTGATATTAATCATTTTATCTTCTCCCTCCATTCTCCATCTGGCCTATGCATTCATCTTGTTGATTATGTTAATGACATTGTCATTGCTGGAGATGACTCTGACGGTATCCACCACTAGCTCAAATCCCACTTTCACAATTAATTTTGATCTAAAGACTTAGGGCCTCTAAAATATTTCTTAAGCATTAAGGTCACTCAATCCTCCTCTGCCATTGCTATTTCTAAGTAGTCTTTGAATATCTGTAATCCTATATTCTTAAGTGAGAATTCATTTGTCCTTTTCCTGAAATCTCTTACTCTTCTCTCTCTAAGCCTTTTCCCTGTTTCTATTAAACCATTTTACCATATTTAATTTTTAAAATGTGATTCTCAATTTCAATTCTGCTAGGGGAAAGCTATTATAATAAACCAATCCATTTTAACATCAAAATGGACATGAAATTTGTAGGACTAGACGTATGCATGCATGTGATCCAACATTAGGATTGGATAGGGTCTTGAGGCTATACTAAAAATGGTCATCACAGTCTTACAAGTTGGCCAGATTTCTAATTAAACGTGAGACTTCTGACACGCATCCTCCTTGTGCCCAAGGATGGTAGGCACTTGAATGAGAAATTTGCAGGAGTAACCATCTAAGGGTGATCCAATATTAATCTTATATTAGAAAGAGACTGAGCTAAACTTAATTTCAAAAGTTAGCTTGTGAGGATGATTGCCCTTGTCTCAGATTATTTTGTACCATATCCAAGCCCATGTGAGATATTCTAATATATACCAACTAATAGGAGAGATTTTTAATAAAAATTATTTCAAGTAATTAGGAAAGTGACTACTTTTGTAGAATAGAGCTAAATCAAAGGCAATGAATTTTGGACCTGTCCAAATTGGACATGCTATGTGTGTGTTTGAGGATAGATCCAGTATTCTGAAAATTAGCCAAATCAAAAGCACTGTAGTAAACCTGTGAAGGATTTAAGTGTCTTCATGGTTGTTGGAGAGTCAATAGTTCCCACAAGATTACACCAAAATAAATAGATCTCATTGTACGTGTTTGGTTCTGTCGAGTAGAATTGATTTTTTAACGTAGAATCGATCGTGTTTGATTTTGTCACGTAGAATTGATTTTTTAACGTAAAATCGATCGATTTTTTTAACGTGTGTTTAGTTTTTAAAATCAATTAAAGAATACAATCACGTCATAAGATGTAACTAATTTACAGAATTAATTCAGCTTAAATAAGTTTTCCTACACATAAACAATCACATTTTTAGTTTGACAGTTCACCTGTCATGTCCTGAAAAGAAAAAGGGAAAGTATAATGTTATATCATCAAAGAGTTATTGTACTTGAGAAAAATTTAACAAAATCTGACACATGAATGCTTCAGTTAATAAAAAAGAAATGCCTTTGGTTTTAGATGAAAGAAATTCGTTTGCCTTTGTACCTGAAGTAAATATTTTAAACAAGATGATCTCATCAACGCCCAATTATCTGCATGTTCATATATACATACATAAATAAAGAAGTATGTTAATAAATATGATGAAAGGGGAGAAAAAAAAGGTGGAAATATAGATGCTCAAAAATTTGAAATTGATATTGGTTTGATGTGATAATCCAAAAGAAAAGACAAGAAATATTAAAAGATTTTGAGACTGCAAAAGATTTGTTAATTAACAGAATTGTGTTTTGAGTGTTTGTGAAAGTCTGATTGCTTTATCCAATAACTAAGATCTATTGTCAAGAGTTTTGAAAAAGTTTTTAGAATATCTATTAAAACATTTTCAACCCCTCTTCTTGCGTTTGCCTTGTTTTACAGTAATATACTAAATTAAAAATTGTACTTTATTACGCTATTTTGTGAAATCTTGGAAAGTTAATGTTCTTCATGGCAATTGATTACATAACAATTCAATTGATTGCACCTATTGTTATATTTTTTTTAGAAATCCCTTGGAACAAAGCAATTCTTTACAAAACTTATAACGATTTTTCTATACAAAGTCCACATCTTTGTTTTTTTTTTTAAACTAAAATATGAAAGTGGTAAAAAAGCATTGGAGAGAAAGTCAGGAAATATTAACTCAATTGTAACAACCTTTGAATTTATGGAATTTTGAATCAAAAATGAATCTTTGATTACCAACCTTTAAGAAAGGAAGGATTTGTAAGTCATTGTTTCTCATTAAGTTGTATCTTTCATTTTCTTTATTAGATTAGTAACCCAAAATTTGCGAAACATCATGGTTTCCCAATCTTTAAGGGTAGAGTAGAAAAAGTTTACTTTACTTTTATTTTGGATAAGGTTCAAGGAAGGATAGTGGATAAGAAAACAAGAACTTGAATAAAGCAAATTATGAAAGCCTGAGTATGTAACATTCCATGAGCAACCATACGATCTACGATTAAGGAAGGAATAAAAGAAGAAAATTAGATTTTATAACGATAGTAAGCTTGTTTTATAACATTGTGATGCTTTCTATAAGCTATTTGTTTAGTTTCTGTACATATATAGATATTATTGTTGAAAAAAAGTTTATGTTGCATTAGAAATTTTTTTGGATATACATTTTTTTTTCATTTTATTAGAAACATTAAATAACTCGTAAGCATATTCATAATATAATAATTAATTCCATCTCTTTATGTATATTTACCAAAGTTAGACTATCATTTTTAATATTTCACACAATTTTGAATGAAAAAAAAAAGTAAGTGAACTTAACATATTTCTCTTGCTTTATTTTTAAATAAGTGAAAGTAAATAAAGAATCCAAATTCTCTACTGTTTTTTTTTTATATATTATCATCAGTTGAATATTAAAATTATATTATGTTAATATTTTAAATATTTTTTTAATATAATTTAAAAAGTTAAATTAATATAATAAGTATATTATAAAAATACAATAAAAAAATAGTAAAAAAAAATTCAAAACAGAAAATCTAAATTCGTAAATAAGAGTTCACCATTCCATTTCCATAGTCACTCTTCTCTTCTCCATGAAGAAGATAGCAAAAGAAACCAACCAGCTTAAAAAAAGTAAAAAACTAAAATTATAAATTTAACATAAATTAATCTATCTGCCGCCACTTAGAAGTTCATTTTTCAACTAGATTCACGTTCACCAAAAATTATGAATGATTCTTTTTAAGTAGTAAACGTAACATTAAGACAGCGCCACTCTCCTCGTGACCGCGAGTGAAGCACGCTTCTATCTCTCTTCCTTCTCACTTTTCTTCTTTCATTCCTTTCCATGACTCGCCTCAGGCGACTCGGCACCGCCGTCGGAGCCGCTGTTGCCACCGCATACGGTGGCTCCATCCTCCTCTCGCCTCCTGTATCCGTTAGCGACGGGGGATCGCACCTAGCCGCTGTTCGGGAGAAGATCCACGATCCATTTGCTGCTGTGCCGTCGAGAGAGGTCCAGCGGTCGGCGCTGATCGGCGCGGGTGCCACAAGTCCTCTGGACGTTCTCGTTATCGGCGGCGGAGCCACCGGCTCCGGCGTGGCTCTCGACGCCGTCACTAGAGGACTCCGCGTCGGCCTCGTTGAGAGAGAGGATTTCTCTTCCGGAACTTCCTCTCGCTCCACCAAGCTCATTCATGGAGGTACAAGTGTGCGTGCTCGGTTACCTGTTCTTTTTATCTTATTAATAAATGATTAGAGATACTTTATCTATTGAATATCCGATAATCGTAAGATAGTGCTCTGTTTACGCTTTTCAATAAAATAATCCGGGTAAAAGTCGAGAAAGTGTACAGTACTTTTGCATTAGTATCCGAAAATGTAATTTGTTAGTAACTTTAGTTCAAAATTCATTATGTCTGTTCAACTACCAAAATAATAGAAAGTGATTAGATTTAATGACATTTATTCTGAAAGGAGTGATGTGATCAGGTTTTATATTTTCAGGAACTGTTTATCCGAACAGCTTTCAATTTTTTCTTTAGTTTCCTTAGCAAGACTCCTAGATCTTCCTAATAGAAAAGAGCAAATAGTCTTTGAGCTACAAGTGTTGTTATACTTTAACCATTGAAGAATTCTTATACTTTAATTAAATCACAAACTGCTGCTAAAAAGATCTAACTTAAAATAATGATGATTTCTTAAATATTTTTCTAATACCGAAAGTAGAATTGAACAAAGGGGGCTTTAGAGAAGACTGTTTCATTAAATGATGACGATGGATTTTTTTTTCTGCTAAAGTATGTCTATTATTGAAAAGAACACATTGAGTATATTATTTAATTGATTGTAAGGATCAGCAGAAGTTCTGTTATATTTTGGTCAAAAGGGAATCAGTGGAAGAATGGAAAATTCAAGAATCTGAAAGGGAGATTCAAGAACAAGGATATGAGAAGGAAGGTGTGGTCCGAAGTGGCTAATGACTTTGGGGGATATGTTTCGTTGCGTGAACAGGTTGGAATGATACTTCCAGGTAAGTAAAGTTGTGGGAGAGGAAAGGGTACAGGTTCCAAGTGGTGTTGGTGGCTCTAAAAGGCAGATATTTTAGTTGGTTCCAATGGTGGGAGGTTGGTTTGTTCTATCTATCTCTGAAATGGTTCAAAGCTGCTGTAATCTGAAGGTTTCGACCATTTATTATAAGGGATGAAATGAAACAAAATATCCAAATATCAATTGTAGAAGAACTTTAGGAGAAATTTGAGTTGTGTCATATGACAGTCCATTGAGGTGTACTGGTGTGAATATCTCAGGTATTTTTTTGAATTGGGTTGGCAGAAGAAGTTAGGGCAGTACTTAATAAAATCTTTACAGGAGAGGATAAACCATGCAGAAATTGATAAGAAAAAGTGGATATTAAACAAAGAAAGGGGATATTTGGACAGTTGGAATATTTAGTTGGTTAGATGATTAGTTAGAGAGGGGAAGAAGACAGGGTTTAAATGACTGGAAGGGTATAAGGGTGAATTTTAGATTTGGAGTACATGTTGGAAGGGAAAGCCTTGGTTTCTCAAATAATTGAGTGGAAGGGTAAAAGAGGAGGGATAAAAAAAATGACTGATGTATCAAATTTTTTTATTTGTATTTGTATCTCTGTTCTTATTTGTATCTTGGCACTTTCATCATTCTCATTATTTACTTAGATATTTATTAAACCTTGGAAATATACCATGCTTATAAATGTAAAAAACCTTGTGATAATCTGGTAGGCCAATCAATTTGTTTTTGTAATTAATATTGATGTGTTTATAAAGGGTATGCCATAAAATTACTGTTTTTAAATTGTTTTTCATACTCTTTCAAAGGACATGAAGCAACATTAAAGGTAAAAATCTACAACCTTCTAATACTTTTGGGATTTGAAATTTGCAGGAAGAAATCATAAGGAAGCCTGTTTTCATTTGAGCCTTGTGAAATTTGCTTTGGTCTAGGTTGTCAAATAAGATTAATAAAACCAATCTGCATCTTAACACTGTAGATTGTTGATTTTGACTGGCAGAAATTTTCAGTCCTACTGGGAAATACTAGTCATTTTATGTGTCCTTATGTTATAAGTCGAAAGTACTTGTTGCTCTAACATTTCCATGTTTGTGTAAACTCTTAGGTGTTCGTTACCTAGAGAAAGCTGTCTTTAAACTTGACTATGGCCAGCTAAAGCTAGTATTCCATGCACTTGAGGAGCGTAAACAGGTTATTGACAATGCACCACACCTATGCCAAGCTTTGCCTTGCATGACACCATGTTTTGACTGGTTTGAAGTACTGTACTACTGGATTGGCTTGAAAATGTACGATTTGGTCGCAGGAGCACGACTCTTACACTTATCAAGATACTATTCGGCTAAGGAGTCTGTTGAACTCTTTCCCACTCTGGCAAAGGAGGGAAATGGTAGAAGTCTGAGGGGCACAGTTGTTTATTATGATGGACAGATGAATGATGCACGTCTTAATGTTGGACTGGCTTGCACTGCAGCATTAGCTGGTGCTGCAGTGCTGAATCATGCAGAAGTTGTATCTTTGCTGAAGGATGATGCTGGTGAACGGATAATTGGTGCACGAATTAGGGATAATTTAACTGGTAATACTTTCTTTTATTAATTTATGTTACTGTAGACATTCATGGTTTACATTTTTTCTAGTTTGGACTATGGGGTAAGTTGGCAGAGTGTATCATAGGATATTATATCTGATTAAACAAGGGATCTGAGATATTGTGAGGAACACACACACACACACACAATATGAAGAACCATTTGGTGGAAGTCAATCATTTATTCTTCAACTGTTAATTTGTGTCTTTTAGGGGTTGCCTTTAATTTGCAAAAAGAAAAAACGATGAACGAGATACCACAGTAGCACTTTTCCCATGTTTGACTTTTAAATTGATCATTGGACAATAAAAAATGAAATGAAGCACAACATAAGATCTAAATTTTTTATTGCGTACCAAAACTTGAGACAAATTTTTTGTTGAGTACAATTTTATGAAAAAGTCAACGTTATTTTTCCCTCAAAGCTGTAAACCGGCACTTTCACTCCCACACCAAAACACTGTAGGTTATTTGATTCTACGAACAGAATAAGTATTAAAGCATTTTAAAACTTCCAACCAGCTCAGTATATATCACATGAATGTTATACTACATACATAGTTCCATTGACATATCATATTTTCATTGTTCAAAAACTCATTATGTGTGTATAAGGGATTTTTTGTTGTGTACCTATGTGCACACCATGAAGAATTAAAAATAGAACGAGTTCTATTGGAAAAAATATTTTATTATATAAAAAAACACGTAAGTAATCCGGTACTTAATTTAAGTAATTTAGCACATTTAAGTATTCACAAACTATGTGTTCATGGGCAGACAGCTGATAACCTGTGTAAAAAAGTTAGAATTATGTAATTAATTAGAATGTAACAATAATTGAATGAGAAACTAGAATGATTAATAAGAGTACCAAAAGGATGGCTTTATGCTTTGTAATAGTGTAAAATAAATGTCATACAATACAAATGGTATTTAAGTACATAGGGCATCTCTAATGGAGCAACTCATGAAAGTTGCTGAACTGTATTGTTTAGATTTTTTATGCAGGGTCATGTCTTGACATATTTTTTTCTTTTTTAATTTTATGTCACTTAAGCAATTGTACTTTCCAATGGTGCAACCGTCTTGATAGGTCACTAAATATGTTCTATTATTCATCCTTCTTCTGCGAAAGGGCCCCAATTGGTAACCTTTGCTTATTTGTTAGAGTTGGTTAAAAAATTTGCATTTGAGATGTTCTTATGCACATGAAACAACAAAGTACAAAATTGGTTATGTTGCATCAATCACCTGATAATAGACATAACAGCAACTTGAGTACCTCTACTGTGCTGTTTTGCTCGTACTCTCCCTTCATGTCCATTATAACGCACCTCAAGCTTAAAGAATAATGTCTTTGAAAAGTTCAATAGTTAATTACTTCTATTCCTTATTTTGCATGCTGTAGGCAAAGAGTTTGATACATATGCAAAAGTAATTGTGAATGCTGCTGGGCCTTTTTGTGATTCTGTAAGGAAAATGGCTGACAAAAGCGCACGTGACTTGATTAGTCCAAGCAGTGGTGTACATATAATACTCCCTGATTATTATTCCCCCGAGGGAATGGGCTTGATTGTTCCGAAAACTAAGGATGGACGTGTTGTTTTCATGCTACCATGGTTGGGAAGGACAGTTGCTGGAACTACAGATTCTAATACTAGCATTACCTTTCTTCCTGAACCACATGAAGACGAAATACAATTTATATTGGATGCCATCTCTGATTACCTTAATGTTAAAGTATGTCATTCCTGCCAATACAGGCAATTTTTAAGCTCATTAACTTTCCTTTTCTTTCTAATGTTCTTTGCAGAAATAAAAGGATTCCATGCTAATTGCATGTTTGGAAATGTTTTGGATAATCCTAGGCAGAAGAAAAAAATAGTAAATTGCATCTTATATCTGTTAGCTCCATTGCTATAGAATTAAACCTTTCCATCTTATATCTTGTTTTAAATTAACTGGGTCTGTCAATCTCTGTTTAAATCGAAGGACAATGATCCAATTGAGTTATCACACAATCTAGATGTCCTTTTCCTTCATCTCTTTCTCTTCAAACTTCAAGTAATGCTTTTAAAATTTAGGTCCGCCGCACTGATGTTCTTTCTGCCTGGAGTGGCATTCGTCCATTAGCCATGGACCCATCAGCTAAAAATACCGAGAGTATCTCTAGGGATCATGTTGTCTTTGAGGATCACCCTGGTTTGGTCACCATTACTGGTGGCAAGTGGACTACCTATAGAAGGTAATTCTTTAATGGTTCAAAACATGATGTAATTTGTTCAGATACTGGTTCCGCAGTTAGGTATTGTATTAATCATGTTAACTGTTCAGTTAGTCCATTTAACAAGTGTTTAATTTCTTTCCAACTTCTGCACCAGTTGTTGTTGCCTTTCCTTCTTGATGTTCCCTTCCGACGTGCAATATTTCTTTTGTACATGATATTATTCTGATTCCAATGTGTTTCAGCATGGCAGAAGATGCTGTCAATGCAGCTATAAAGTCTGGGAAGTTGACCGCCACCAATGGATGTGTCACCAACAATCTCAGGATTGTTGGTGGTGAAGGGTGGGATCCTGCATCTTTTACCATTCTTTCTCAACAGTATGTACGCATGAAAGTAACATACAAGGGTAAAGTTGTTCCTGGTGTGATGGACACTGCTGCAGCAAAGCACTTGTCTCATGCATATGGAACATTGGCTGAACGTGTTGCTGCCATTGCTCAGGTTAGCTTGTATATATTTCATATTGTATATAGTAGTAGTATTAGCACATGAACTTTTGAAAATGTCTTTGATTGATTTTATTGAAAATTTTGTTTTTGATACAGCCTAGTGGCATCATTTGATCCATGTGACTGACTCACCTAATGGCATATGACTTCATTGTTTGTTGTAAGCCATGAGCTTGAATGGATATCAAATATTGGTGAATCTTGTTGAAGATCTAAAAATTATTCATTGGCTCGCTAACTATTTAGATTAAGATTTTAGGATAGTTGGTTCTTAACAATATCAAAGTCTCTATAATTAAGTGGTCAAGAGTAGGATCTTTGGTGTTTCCATTTTTTATAATTCAATTCAACTTTGGAATACGGAAAAGTAGATTTGATCATTGTCCATGCTTTGAGCTCAAAGGAATCTTGCATGCAAGGTTGTTTAACTTTAGGTTTATTATGTGAGCTTAAGAGTTCACAGGGAAGAGATTAGAGAAATGAGGAAACCCATATGTTGCCGCCACAAATTCCATCCCTAAATACCATATTTGGATTATGCATCAACTTATCAACTTAACTTAAACTGTTAGATAATCCTCATCAGGTGACATTACTGTTACCATCTCTATTACAGAACCGTACATGAGAACCAAGAGTTTACATGCTTGACTGGTAAATTCATAACAGTTTACCTATTTGTCCATGCTTTGATCACAATGACAGATTTCCATTAGTTAGTTAGTCGGGGGTTGGGTTTGGGATGATTACAGAAATAAGTCATATGTTGCCAATAATAAGAAAAGGGGTTCAGAGGAGAGTTGTATTTTGTGATTTGAAAGGAAATTTGAATTGTGGGGGAGAATTCAAACTTCTTAACTCGCAGGAATCATTGTACAGTTTTTTGTTAATAATTAGTTATTTTTTTTATAATTCTGATCCAGTTTTTATAGTACGGAACGGTCTTGCAGGAAGAGTTGTTAAATGGGAGAGTTTACATACATTTGTTGATGGTCAATAGATTTAACTTGTAAATTATACTTTATGCAAAAATACTACTAAGAAAGTCTTATGAGGGTATCCAAACAAAATATAGTACTCTAAAATTATAAATATCCGTCATTACAACTTGATAATAAAGCAAACAATTGTAAGAAAGTATGATATGCGGAAGAACTCTAGATATGCTGGAAGACTGAAATTATGTCAAACTGTTGAACTTATTTTGACCTTACTGGTTCTGAAAGGTAATATAATCCATTACATGATAATTCGTTTCAAACCCTCACCTTATGCTTCTATTCTAGTTTGACAGATCAAAATCCAATAGAATGTGCTACCCATTGATGTAAAGTGTGCTTATGCAGTTTGTACAAGTTTTGGTCAGTTTCATGGTTTCGTAAATACCAAGGTTTAAATATATATTTCTTATGCAGAACGAAAATTTGGGGAAGCGACTTGCCCATGGTTACCCTTTTTTGGAGGCTGAGGTGGCCTACTGTGCTCGTCATGAGTATTGTGAATCTGCAATTGACTTCATTTCGAGGAGGTCTCGACTAGCTTTCCTTGACACTGATGCTGCAGGGCGGGCATTACCTCGTGTCATTCAAATATTGGGAGCTGAGCACAAATGGGACAAGACAAGGCAAAAACAAGAGTTGCAGAAGGCTAAAGAATTCTTGGAGACTTTTAAATCCTCCAAAAATGCTCAATTCCATGATGGGAAGCATAATTAGTAAGTACTGCTTCATCTACTCTTGACTTACATAGAATCTTGGCTTCATTCACATTTTAATTCCCATAATATACACCTCTTACGGTTCTGGTCCCTAGGAAAATTTATGGTGGGTTTTGATTCTTGTTAATTTTTTTTCCAGCTGTTACTGTTTTAGTCCCTATAAATTTATAAATTTGATATAGGTCCCTCTTATCTTGAAAGGTTTTTGTTTTAATCCTTCTTATTTAGAAAACTTAATATCTGTTTGCTAATCTGTCACCCTGGTTATCAATGAAAACGAGTTGGACTAAAATCGAAAAATAAAAAAATATGGAATTTTTTCTATCTAAAGTTGAATGAGGTGTATATTATTGGGAATAAAAAGTTAATTAAGCTTAGAAATTTAGTGTATTAATTTTAGAAGTTCAGTTCAAAGCGATGAATAATTTATAACCATATACACATTTTTAGGCTTTGAACTTGGAATGAGAAGGGAGGAAGTTCCAAAAACATGGTATTATTGCCTAGAGATTGGGTCAGTAAAAGATTGCAGCTACTGTAAGTAGCTTGATACATCTCAGAAGTCAATTATTTCGTGATTTTGTCAAAGCTGTCTGGCAGAATGCATTCAAATTTGATGAGTTGTCTGAGCTTGAACTAGCGTTTTTCTCTTGCAAGAAATGCCAGTAACACATTCTCTGACACTCTTTTCTTTTAATGATTTATCTTCTATTGGTTGAAATTTTTTAAAAATAATAAAAGTTGTGCCATTGTCTCATTTAATAATTTCATATTATTTTGAATAAATTTCAACCAGAGGAATGTATAAATTGTGTTAAGAGTATGTTGCTAACATATATCTCTTCTGAAATGGTTGTGTTATGTCATGTGTTTTTAGGAGTTGTGACTGTTGGTGTGGAGGAACATAATCAAAGTGTCTGGTCAAAAGGTAAACAAATAGAATGTTGCAAACCACTTCCTGTTAAGAGAATCTTTGTTTCAAACAACTCATTCGGAAAAATATTGTCCTGGTCATTATTATGTATTTGTTTAAACTTTTCTTTGTTGTAAATATTTGAGAGATATTCTGAAAGTAAGATGAAATATAAATATGTTTAACTTCAAATTATATTAGGACCATTGCTGCAGAATTGTATTAAAAAAGATACAAATCTTAGTTAATAGAATAAACCTGACATTCTAAGACTTGTTCATATTGCATACACTGATCTTAAATGTTTTTCATATTCTAAGGTTTAACTTCCTTTTTTTCTATTTGTACACCAATCTTATTTGTTTGGAAAAACACTGACATGTTTATGAATTACATAAATTTTCTTAATTGATTGAAAAACATACACAAAGGAGTAGACATTTTAAAAATACGAGAATTGTGTTCCGTCTGAAGAGGATGTTAATGTAATTTACTCTAGTTAATATATCTGAAAAATATATTTATGCTATATTCTAAGCTATAAATATCACCAAATTATAAATATATCTATTAACATTTTTACAACACTCATCATATCACCTTCAACCAAAACATATACTCAACAACCAAATTGTAACAATTTAAAATCTCAATCCATATGGTCATACCATTGCTCCAGCATCAAACTAAAAAACATCACCAAAACATAATACTATCAGTGCCTCTGTTTACAGTGTCTTCTCTCTTTACGCAAAACCTCCTTCTGGTACAGCTGCCTATACAATCCTGCATGGCTTCACTTCACTCTTCCCGCTGCACATTTTTGTTAAGGACGTCACTTTGATAGCATTTTCCATAGTCCCTTCGCTCATTTGTTGTTTCCCTTGTCATTTGGTTATTCACCACCCTGGAGTTGGCAGCTGCTGTTTGTTGGTGGTTCTGCAGTTTGATCTACCTTTCCTCGTCCCCCTTTATCTTTTCTATTTAATTAAAAGAAGGTTCCAAAAGGTCAAATAGTTAAGGATAAAACAAATTCCCCAGGTGAAAGAGTGGTGTAGCTACGTAGCATTCCCCATCATTTTCTTTTTCTTTTTTCTTTTTCAAAATTCTCTTAACTAGGTCAGAATTTTCTTTTGTACAGATTCTCTTTAGAACACCAAAATCCTTCAATTTTTAACTGATGATAGAAACACATTGTCTTTTAAAATAAACTAAACACATGTGATAGATGATTAATTTAATTCTCAAAAAGAAAGTTAAATTTTAATGAATAGCCATTTAAAAAATAAAATGATAGATAATTTTAATTTAGAAACAAATAAATTTAAGTTAATAGTTATTAAAAAATAATTATAAAATGATTATATCAGTTAAATAGGGTTATTTCAAAAAAAAAAATTGTGTATATTTGAAGAGTATCTTTATCTAATAATATATATACACAAATTTACTAATCTTCCATCAATTAAAAAATTTGAAATAATTCACTTTTTCCTAACACAAATAATCCCAAGTTTTTTTAAAGTTGTTTAAATTATTAAAAACTAAAAATTAAAAGTTAAAAAAAATTACAATGGAAATTTTTACTTGCCACAATGTTTTACCATTTTATTCTAAAAATCATTTTTTCTAAGATTAAAATAGCAAATTATAATTAAAAAAATAAATTTATAAAAAAAATACTTTTATAGATTTTATAAAAAAAATAATAATATTTTATTTGAAATAATTCACTTTTCCCTAACAAATAATTCAAGATTTTTAAAAGTTTACATTATTAAAAACAAAAAATCAAAAATTAAAAAAAAATACAATAGACTTTTACTTCTCACAAATTTTTACCATTTTATTCTAAAAATAACATTTTTTAAGATTAAAATAACAATTTGTAATTAAAAAATCTATTAATAAATTTATGAAAATTATTTTTTTTATTTTTTTTTATAAAAAGTTATAATTTAATAATATTTTATTTTAATAAAAAAATTATTTTGTTACCGTACAAAAATGTACATGTGCACATGTTTCCACTTATATGAATTACTAAAACAATATTTTAATCACAGTCGGACAAGATGATTTGAAAGATTCTTAAACACCAAAACAAATCTCATACAAATTAGAAGTGAGTTTTAGAACTTTAATTATAATTGTTGTTTCACTTCAAAAGGTAACTCTAATTTTAATTATAACTGCAATCTCAATAGAAGACATTACACAAAGAACTGTGAAGTTTTATAAGCATAGCTACCACAGGTAATCTGAAGTTTGCATAGAGAAGTGGAAAAAGTGCAAAAGAAACATTTTAAAATTAAATCTTCTCCTGTTTGGGATTAATAGTTAAGAAAGGGAAACAAAATACCAATGTCAAACTTCAAAATTTTTCTCTAACAACTTCAAAATTACATTGAAGGTCTATCAAACAATCTTGAATAATAAAAAAAGTCATGTTAGTTTCAGTCTCATCAAGTACCAAGCTTAGCTCTGTCGACAATATTGTTGTCCATTATTCCACTGTATAAAAGATAAATTTTCTGAATGGGATTTTTCATGTCCTGCAAGATGTCCGAATTCCAAACTTAGGACACCTATCACCTCTTCCACTCAAAGCTGCCATCTAAATTCCAACAAAGTAGAAGAAATCGAAATTTGATCTTACAAAAATTCCAGACTTAGGACACTTATCACCTCTTTCACTCAAAGCTTCGGTCCTAAATTTCAACAAAGTAGAAGAAACTGAAATTTGATCTTATAAGCCGCAGAGACAAAATGAACATAAGAAAATGATGTTCAAACACCTTCTACATTCAATCTTCAACCATCTTTAATGAATGATGCAGATCCAGCAGGGTCTGAGGGACTTCCTGACCACATTGTTCAAGAACTGTAATGAGGGGTGAAGCAAGTTCTCTATCTCTTTTAGTTAAGAAACTGTACAATACACCCTTGGCACTTTGGCGAGCCATGTTAGTCAAAATATGCACATAAGTGTCAATGGAGGGTACAAAACTAGGTAGGATTACTATATCATATGTCCCTATATCTGTGGTAGAGATATGCTCCAGAGCAATGGCAGAAACCACTTCTTTGTTGTCTGAATCCACACTGTATTAAAAAATAAAAAAATCAAGTCAATAAGCTCCTATTGAGAGTTAAATAAAAATAATAGCCTGAAAAGTCTTTCTCCAACAACAATCTTCACCTTCCTCCTATCAAACAAAAAAATCAGTTATGCCAAAAATAACTGAGCATTTTCTGATAAAAGGGACCAAAAATCATTTACATAAGGGAACTCTTTCAAACAAGAGGGAAATCCTCTGGAGAACACAGTAATACTGCATTTTAGACCGAAAAAAATGTCAAAATATAAAGGTACCTAGACATTGTAATAAGAGATCTTTAACCATGTTAATGGCCATGAATTTTACACCAAAGTTCTCTTCCTCTCTCCAAAACCTCACATACCCTGCCTATATAAGCATTTAGATATCTCCTTGCTAGGACCCTTTTATATTATTCACATGCTGCCAGTTATCCTGTTCCGTTATGCTCAGGACACACCAGTCACTTTGGGCTCACTAGTGAAACTTTTCTCCATTCTCCTACGTTAACCCTTGTTTCAGACTATAGTGCTAAACAACATTCCTTCATATACATCCATGGTAAGAATCTTACTAAGAACCAAATATTCTTATTGAACACAGACCATTGTTAACTACTAGAACAAATCTGTCTTTCTAGAAATAGAAGCAGTAGCATTAATGGTGCTCAAAATATGGAAAAAAGAATTTGGTGATTTACCTATCATCCAAACTTGCTGAATTAGAATCCAGACAAATGGAACAACCCTTAGATTTGAGAATCTTGAGCAATTTATGGCACTTGACATCTTTCCTTAAAATATATAGCATGTTAGAATTCTGATTACTGCTGTTCTGAAATTGTTTCAGGGTCTTCATGCTCTGCAAGAATTAAAGATAATTGCATCATGAGTGCTTTAAAAATTACTCATCTTAACAAATGCATGACTGACTACATGCAAACAAAATTTCAAAGCCTAATGTCTGTAAGAATTAAATAAAACCAGACATAGGAATCTGTACAAATAAAACTAACAAATGGAAGATATGAAAATCCGATTGTGTGAAACAAGATGCAAGTTACTGAAAAATATATTATTATTTGACAATTTTGAACATAGAACGACAATGAACAGATACCAATTGGAGTTTCTTAACAAAATAACAAGGAATTTTTCTAATGAAGTTAAATCCATTTAAACCTAGTTCTTAGTTTCATCATATAGATAATAAGTACAACCAAAGCCTAGTAGCCAACAAATAGAACCTAACCATTTAAAAACCAAAGCCAAGACATGTTGAACTCATCCTGTAATTTCTAGAAATTACAATATAACCAATCCCTATCCAATGGGTGAGGTTGTGTATATGAATCAAATACCATTGGGTTCTATTCAATACCCAATTATCTCTAAATCCATTTAGAACAAGGACTTTTAGCGATTGCTCTACAAGTTCTGGGCTTCCACCATTCATCAACTGGACTAATCTACTTTCTCACTGGGACTCATGGACGTCTTCTCACATGACTGAACTACATTAGACAAGTTTCTATCAAATCCTAAATAGGTGCTGCTCTGAATTTATCTGATGCACAAAATTTTAATCATATTTTATCTTTGTAACCATTCTATATTAAAGATATGATTTGATCTTTATAAAGACGAAAATATGTATAGCTGATAAGTGGAGATTATAACCATGATTAGACATTATCAGGTTCCTTAACTAGTATTCTTCATTATTATAAATAGAAAATTACTTGGGTGGTCAGAAAAGACAATCACCGCAACATATTCTACATGGTATATGTTAGAATAGACTTAGAATCACTTAAGATTAAAACAAAGAAAATATATGTTTAGAGAGCTTAAAGGACCCTTCTCATGTTCTGCTATTTATATTGATCAAGAGACCGTCCTAGACTGCTAGTTACAAAACTAGGAACAATAATTAGAGATAACCCAACACACAATTCCCTACTTTAGGCCTACACAAACATAAGTATACCTAATAATAATTCCAACACTCTCACTCAAGCTGGAACATACAAATTGTATGTACCAAGCTTGGAACAAATAAATTCAATCTGAGGTCTCCTTAAAGACTTTGTCAACACATCTGCGAGTTGGTATTTGATCCTACAAACTCAGTACATATTTATTTCACCAACAACTTTTCACGAACAAAATGACAATCAATTTCTAAATGTTTAGTTATCTCGTGAAACACAGATGTAATGTGGAGAACAGCTTGATTATCGCAATACATCTTCATAGTCTAGATGTCACAGAAGTTAACCTCTTGAAGGAACTGCTTTACCCATATAAGTTCACAAGTAAGTGATGTCATTGCCCTATATTCAACTTCAGCTATAGATCGGGTCACTACATTATGTTTCTTACTTTTCCATGAAATAATGTTTCCTCCAAGGAAAACACAATATGAAGTAGTAAATTGTCTATCAATAGGCGAACTTGCAGCACAATATCTAGAGACCTAAATGCTTCCTTTATCTTCATATAACAACCCTTGCTTGAAAGCCTTTTTTGAGGTACCTTAGAATGTTAATGATAGCATTCCAATGGCCAACACACAGACCTTGCCTGAACCAACTAACAACTCAAACTACAAAACAAAAATCAGGCCTTGTACTAGTCAGATAAATTAGTTTTCCAACCAGCCTCCTATATCTCTCTGGATCGAAGAATAATTCACCTTTTGTCATTAACTTTTGATTTGTGTCCATAGGACTGTCTACTAATCTACTATCAATCATACTTGTTTCTTATAATATATCAAGGGCATACTTTCTTTGAGAGATTACAACTCCCTCTTTTGACTGAGCTACTTCAGTGCCCAAGTATTTGATGCCTTGGTTTGAAAATGTCTACACAAGTACTCCTTCAGATGAGATATTCCAGTAGAGTAGCATCATTCCCTGTAATTATTATATCATCGACATATACTAACAAATAAACACATTTCCCAAGAGATGTATGATAGTAAAAGACTAAATGATTTGTTTCACTATGTCTTAGCCCAAATTTTTGAACCAATGAATTTTCCAAACCAAGCACGTGGTGATTGCTTGAGGCCATATAAAGAGCAATGCAATTTGCATACCATACCAAACTTCCCTTGAACAACAAACCCAGGAGGTTGCTCCATGTAAACTTCTTTCTCAAGATCACCATGGAGGAAGGCATTTTTTATATCCAATTGATGAAGTGGCAAATGACTAATTGTTGTCATTGCAAAGAAGAGGCCAACAATAATTATTTTGGCCATAGGAGAGAAAGTGTCACAATAATCAAGAGCATAAACCTGAGTGTACCCTTTTGCAACTTAATCAGGCTTTAAGCCAATCAACTTTAACAGCCAACATATACCAATCGACAACCAACAACCTTTCTCCTGATGGAAGGGGCCCGAGCTCCCAAGTATTACTGTGGTCAAGAGCCTACATTTTTGCAATCATGGCTTGTCACCATCCAATATGATCAAGTGCTTCATTCACACTTTTAGGAATAGCAACACAATACACTAAGGATAAAAGGGAGAAATAGGAAGGCAACAATTTGTGATAACTAAGAAAATGATAAATGGGATATGGGTTTCGAGTGGAATGAGTACCTTTTCTGAGAGAAATGGACCATCTTGATCCGCTTTCACCAGAAGTTGTGGTATAAAGTGACGAGGGAGAAGAATTTGAAGTAGGGGATTCACCATATTCTTGGAAAACTGAACTATGCATCGAGGTCCTATTGGAGAGTATTGATATGTGGAGATGATGGTTTAGGAGGATTCTGATCAAGACTTGGATTAATAGAAACATTGGAAATATTGGACTCAACCACTAGAATAGGCAGGACTCAGCCAAGAAGACACATTTGATACTATGAGCAGAAAACTTGTCTAACCTTGGAGACAGGTCATGAACAAAACATACACAACCAAAAACTCGAAGAGAAATGTGAAATGGAGGATTATTTGGAAAAAAATGGAGAAATGAACCTTATGATTGAGAGAGGAGGACGGCATCCTATTAATAAGAAAACATGCAGTTAAGATGCAATACCCCAGCGATGGACGAGAAGATGAGCATCAAGCAAAAGAGTACGAGCAGTTTCAACCAAGTGTCTATTTTTTCTTTTTGCTATACCATTTTCATGTGGTGTATGAGGACAAGTGGATTGGTGTAATATACAATGTGAACCCAAAAATGCAAAAAATGTGGATGAGAAGTACTCTTTGGCATTTTCACTTCTTAAGGTTTTGATTACTTGACCAAATTGATTCTTGATTTCATTCAAAAGAGATGTGAAGATGGGTAACATCTCGAATATTCATCAATGAACGTAACAAAATATCTAAAACTAGACGATGAGACACAACTAGGTCCCTAGATATCATAATAGATTATAGAAAACTATAATTACACTATGATGGAGACATTTTAGGAAAGGTAGATATGACATGTTTTCCTAGTTCACATGGCTCACATTCTAAGGTCTGGAGACCACTAAGTTCAAGACACTTTTTTTTAATTTTTCCAAATGAGGATGACCAAGTCATTCACGAAACATTTTAGGACTAGGAGTTGCAACACAGAACACATGTGGATGAGATCCAAAATGGTATAAAATCCTTCAGCTTCATATCCTTCTCCAGTCTGTCTCCCCGAACCAAGTTCCTATATAACAAAAGATTTGTTATTGAAGGTTATTGAACAATTTAACGATTTGCTTAATTGGCTTAAAGAAATTAAATGAAAGGACAATAAGGGACAAAACTTAAATTCAGGGAGGAAGACAGGGAGAATTGATTGACTCCCTTTGAGGAAGTTTTAGAGCCATTTGCTAGGGTTATGAAATGATGTTTTTTCTTGAAAGGAAAAGGTTGAGAACAAAGAGGCATTACCAGATATGTGATCACAAGCACCTGAGTCAATTATTCATGAATTTTGACCTTCCATGGATTGAGAGACGCAAGTTGTTGATGCACTTGGTGTTTCAGATGATTGTGCAAAGATGTTAGACTTGAGTAGTAGATACTCTTGATATTCATCCTCAATTAACTTGGATTCGACAATTTCAGCCTTAGAAACATTGGTTGTTTTCGAAGGAAAACCATGTAAGGAGTAGTTGTTTTCTTGGGTGTGACCCATCCTTTTACAATACGTGCATTGAGGACGCCCGCGACCTCCATGTCCGCTGCCTCTAGTTCCACGTCCTCCTCTTCCTCACGTGGCAACAATGACAGATGGTTCCACTAGATCATGAGCTTTCTGAGTCTGAGGAACTGGGACACAAAGAAGGTGAGCGGTCAAGGTATCCACGGAAGAGACCTCATGACTTGTCAAAAGTTGATCTCTGATATGATAGAAGTCTAGATGTAGAGCACAAAGGATCATCACCATATAATATTCGTCAAGTTTGTTCATGACATCGTCCAAAGACTTGACCTCAATGAACATCTTCAGTTTTTCCGCAATTGATTGGGCTTCAGCTATGAAGGACACCATATCACGGTTTGTCATTTTAAGAGACTTTAAGAGATGCTAGCCTGTTTGCAAAATCATAGAGGCGTTGGATATCGTTGGCATAGATGGTTTGAGCTTACTTCCAAAAGGAGTGACATGTTTTGAAAGCTCTAGAGGAAATCAGAAGCCTTGGTTCCACAAATTGCCACTACAGGGCACACAACTAGAAATATGCTTGTTTCCATTGCTCAGCTTTTTCAGCAGACACAAGGCTTCCATCTTTCTCAAGGTGATCATGGTGTCCTTGGCCAAGAAACCACATTTTGCCGACAATTGTCCACCACCGGCCATCGTCCCAATTTCGACAACTGACCACTGGATCTAGATCGTCTCTCCAAACGACGCACAACACCGCTAGTGTCAGAGGCCTATCTCGCCGAACGTTGTTGTCTCCATTTTGACAGTCAAAGTTCCGTTCCAACGTGGTTTGAAGTCACCCCTTGTGAAAAACCCCCTAGGGCTTTCGTTTTTTTTTTTGCCGTTTTCACACATTCTCGCCAGTTTCTTGTTTTCGTCAAATAATGGCCACTAGAAATCCTATTTCATTCTTTGGAAGCCCTTGCATTACCTCCAAGAAACTAAATGGCCAAAATTATCTCTCTTGGTCCGCTGTAGTCGAAATGTGATTTCTTGGTTAAGGCCATCACGACTACCTTCAGAAAGATGGAAGGCATGTACCTACTGAAAAAGTTGAACAATGAAAACAGACATATTTCCAACTATGTGTTCTGTTGTGGCAATCAATGGAACCAAGACTTTTGTTGTCCCTCAAAGCCTTCAAAACATGTCACTCCTTTTGGAAGAGAGCTCAAAACATCTATGCCAATGATATCCAACTCCTCTATGATTCGGTAAACAAGCTTGCATCTTTAAAAATGACCAATCATGATATGGTCACCTTCATGAATGAAGCTCAATCAGCTGTGGAAGAACTGAGGATGTTCTTAGAAGTCGACTCTTTAGATGAAATGAAGAAGAAACTTGACAAGTATTATGGTGATTATCCTTCACGTCGTACATCCAGACTTTAGTCATATCAAACATCATCTTCTAACCTCTCGTGAGGTCCCTTCCATGGATGCCTTGATCACACACTTGATTCATGTCCCAGTACCTCAAACTCAGGAAGTTCTTGCTTAGTGGAACCATTTGTCATGGTCGTCAATCAAGGAGTAGCACTAGAGGAGGAGGACGTGGAGGTCAAGGGCGTCCTCAATGCACCTACTGTAAAAGAATGGGTCACACTCAGGAGAACTCTTATTCCTTACATGGTTTTCTTCCAAAATTGCCAATGTCTTAAAGGCTGAAAATGTTGACTCCAAGTTCATTTAGAATGAATACCAAGTGTATCTACGGTTGAAGTCTAATAGCTTGGCACAAACTTCTCAAAGTCCAAGCACATCACCTGCTTGCGTTTCTCAATCGTGAAGGGTCAAAATTCATGGGTAATTGATTCAGGTGCTTCTGATCACATATCTTAAGTGTGAATGTGGTCGTCTCGACCACCTTCAACATAGTTATCATTTTGACCACCTTCATAGTGGTTATCATCTCGACCACCTTCATAGTGGTTATCATCTCGACAATCTTCATCGTGGTTATCTTTCTCGACAACCTTCATTTTGGTTATCGTTCTTGACAACCTTTTAGCCTGGTTATCATCTCAATTAGCTTCAACCTGGTTATGGTCTCACCATCAAGATGACCACATTCACATTCAAAGTACGTGCTGAGACCAAAAATACCAAAAGTGAAAATAGAAGTGTTAGAATTATTACCTATTGTATAATTAACCCTATGTATTGGTGTTGAGTGTGGGAAACCCATTACTGCCATATCTACTGCTGCATCTAATCATGCCTAGTATCTTAGAGTAGTCTTTTCATATGTACTTGCTTCATTATAAATAGAAGAGAAGGAGAGTGGTACTGTTGTCCACTACTCATATATTTCAAAGTCTCAGTCTCAAGTTGGTATCAGAGCGGGTCGATCCCGCTCTGGTTTCTGTCTCATCTGGTCGGCGGTTAATCGCCGTTAGTCACCGCCGCTGTCCGCGGCTGTCCAAGTTGTTTAACCTCGTTTCTGAACTACCCAACACTGTCAAACAACATTTCAACACTGTCTGCCACTGTCTGCAGTCCTCCACCGCTGACCGCCGCCGTCCGCCGTCCACCGATACAGTTCCGTCCGAAAACCACCGGCTCTGGACCGCCTCTCCGCGCGACAGCCAACCCCGCCGGTGTCGCAGGCAGTGTCGTCGCCACGCGCCTCCACGCGCGTCATCTCTGTTCGCTCCAGTCAGGCGCGTGACGCTCACACGCCACCTTCCAGTCGCCGGTTCGTCGCCATCGTCGGAGCTTCCTCTACCCGTTTTGACCCTCAAACCTCTGTTCCGGTGAAGTCTAGTAGCACCCCTTGTGGAAATCGTCACTTTCGAATTCGAGAATCATCACTGTTTCACTGTTTTCCGAGATCCTCTCTGTTTTTGTTTATTCTCTTGATCATATCATGGCCACTGGAGGTACTGGGAGTGCTATTTCATTCTCCGGAAGTCCCTGCATTACATCCGAGAAACTAAATGGCCAAAATTACTTATCTTGGTCCGCTGCCGTCGAGATGTGGTTTCTCGGTCAAGGACATCACGACCACCTTGAGAAAGATGGCAGCCACATTCCTTCTGAAAAGGCTGAACAGTGGAAACAAGCAGATTTCCAACTATGTGCTCTATTGTGGCAGTCGGTGGAACCACGACTTTTGATGTCCCTACGGGCCTTCAAAACTTGCCACTCATTTTGGAAGCGAACTCAGAATATCTATGCAAATGATATTCAGCATCTCTATGATTCGGCGAACAAGTTGGCATCTATGAAAATGACTAACCATGATATGATTTCATTCATGAATGACGCTCAAGCTGCTGTGGAAGAACTTCGAATGTTCTTGGAAGTCGATTATCTAGATGAAATGAAGAAAAAGCTTGACAAGTACTATATGGTAATGATCCTCCGCGCTATACACCCAAACTTTAATCATATCTGAGATCAGCTTTTGACCTCTCATGAGGTTCCTTCCATGGAAACTTTGATCTCCCGCATGATACGTGTTCCAGCTCTTCAAACTCCAGAAACTCTTGCTATAATGGAACCATCTGTCATGGTCGCCACCCGAGGAAGAGGAGGTCGTGAAACTAGAGGAGGTGGACGTGGAGGTCGTGGGCGTCCTCAGTGTACGTATTGTAAAAGGATGGGTCATACCCAAGAAAACTGCTACACTTTACATGGATTTCCTGCCAAAACAGCCAATGTCTCCCA
>Ga0214544_1000952_pt1 | contig 57461 bp, 25 predicted proteins | sample CNSS3metaG_FD_160074 | JGI IMG/M metagenome (GOLD analysis project Ga0214544, IMG submission 160074) | Root nodule microbial communities from cowpea collected in UCLA plant growth center, Los Angeles, California, USA - CNSS3 | ecosystem: Host-associated > Plants > Roots > Nodule | place: USA... | reverse complement strand
AAAAAAAAAAAAAAAAAAAAAAAAAAAAAAAAAAATGAAAAAATTTTAAAAAGGTAAAAAAAAAAAAAAAAAAAAGCATGTAGAATGAATAATTAGGTCAATAACATTTTTTTTTATATAAAGGAGGTTTTTTTTTTTTCATCTTAAACTAAGGTTTAGAAATTTGAATCGTGTTGACTAGTGTTTTTATGATTCGTTTATGCGGGTCGGGTCGGGGCGGGGCGGGTGAGGTGGAAGCAGAATAGTTTTTGGTAGGGTACATGAACGGATAGAGAGGCAGTTGCTAAGTGGGACCTGAAATTAGAGCATGAATGTTTGATGCGGATTTAAATGGGCCCGGGTGTGTCCCCTTCCAACCCATTTGCCGGTAGAACCGGGCCCACTTCCTTTCTTCCGCGTGTGCTAACTGCTAATCCAAATACCAATTGTCCTCTTCTCTATTCTCGTAGGTCCACTTTCATTATTTTTCTAACATTATGCCCAATTTATTCTTTTACTTTTAAATTATGAATATAATTCATCCAAACTAATATTGAGGTTGCGTTAGGTTGAGTAAGGTATTTAACATAAAGTAGTATTGAAAATCAATCAATAATTGAGCGTTTAAAATGGCTTACATTGTATTTTTTGTGTTTTTAATTTTCAAGTTCACTTTGATGAAATAGTTTCTAACAATTTTACAAAGAAAATAACTTGTACTGTGTAAAACTCGTAAAACATGTGTTCATACGCCATATATATCCATTCGTGTTTGTTGCATTAAATTGAAATTGAGAAATTGAAGGTGATATTGGATAGGAAAAACTAAATACAATGACATGACATTAGAGAGATTGAGCTTTATCATAATTGTTCAAGGACTAAAATTAACCAAATATATATATATATATATATATATATATATATATATATATATATATATATATATATATATATAATTTTTTCTTTCTTTCATTCTCAGTTTCAATTAAACAATGGTGTCATGCTTCCCCTCCTTCCTACAGAAATATAATGTAATCTTGATCACAAATTATCAACAATTCTTCATATTTTCCGAGCTTAATTATAAATCCTATAACATATTATTATTTTTTATTATGATCATTATTATTATTATTGTTAATAATAATATTATAAATCAGTGTAAGATTATTTTTGAAGTTTTTCTTGATTATGTTATATTTTATCTTAAAAATATGCGTTAACGGATTACCAAATGAGATTAGTCAGAAATAATTTTTAATTTGAAATCGGCTTTTAAATTTTCAGAAACCACACGATTATACACCCAAAGGGAATACGCCGCGCCTAAAATCATCCCAAACGCTACTAATGTGGCTACTAAGCTATTTCTACAGCGCTTCGCTAACTCGAAGCGCCTCGTTATGAGAATCTAGCTTCGCTAACGCTCGGCTAAGTCTTGAATCTTCGCGCGTTCGCTTTCTTTGACTCATAAATATTGTGATATTTTTTGTGTGAAAAAATTTGAAAAGAATATCTAAATTACTTCAATTTGTCGTTGTTTAAGAATTAAGTTCGATAATAACTTATATAAACTTTTATGTCATAACTCGTTGAAACAACTTCCAAGTAAAAAATATACTCATGTTAGTGAGATTCATGTAAATAATGCTTTTATATAAAACTATTGACAGCTTTTTTTATTAAATATGTTGAATGTGCTAAATACAAGTTGTGTTTAACTAACTAGACTTAACGCGACTTTGATCCAATCTTACCAATTCTTTATCCAAACTTTTTCTCCTTTTGGAGTAAAAGATAAATGTTATGTTGTGAAGAATAACAAGGCTCGTTTGGACCCAATTTCAGACCTGTTAAGTTTCGGCCCTGGTAATATGGGCTTTAAATATTGTCCGTGTAATGTTGTCTCGGCCCATTCATTGGAACAAATGCAATCTCAAAATTTCCGAAGCATGCCTATGGCCTTTTTTTTGCTTTCGGCTTTCAAAATGACTATGATTTATCTGTATGCATGAAATCCCTCCTATTGTATTTACCCCAAAGCTGAAATTAAATTGTTAAAGTAACATTTTTCTCATTGTTAATCTTGGTGTAATCTTACTCCTGTTTTTCATGGGAAATGTAAAGAAAACGAAAATGAAATTTCATCTGTCTCATGTTTAAATTATTGTCATTATATTCAAGATTGTGTTACCAGAGTATTCATACGGATATGGACCTTTTATACTAAGAAGTCTTCTTAATAACTACATTTGTTTCGAAATTCAAAATTTAACGTCGTCTTTAATAATGTAATGCACCCAACAATCAACATATTTTTGGTATACCTAAGTTATGTTAGGTATCACTTTGAAATTATGAACAGCAGCACTAAGGTTAGAGATATTTCTTGTGAATTAATCTCACCACGTGAAGAGAAAATGAAAGAAAATATGATATTAATCGATTCAAATACAGTGAAAGAATTAGTTTTCACAACATAGTTCATTAATAGAAAGAATCTTATAATTTATATTGTATATAACGTTCACGTTAATAAAATTAGAGTCTAGATTCTTTCTACCGTTATTTTTATTTTTTGTTTTCTCTTATGAATATTAAAAAGTATATTGTCTTAATATTTTAAATATGTTTTTAATATATTTTAAAAACCTTATGTAATCAGTATATTATAAAGACACAGTGTAAAAATAGTAAAAAATTCCAGAAAAAAATCAAAATCCGTACAATTATTACAAATGCAATAAAGTATTAAATTTTAGAACTATTTATATATTTTTTAACATGAATAATTTACTTAACTCATTTTCATATTTTTTAAATTCTTTCTCATTAAATAGACAAAAAAATATACAATTATATTTTTAGTGAATTGACTTTAAATACGCAATGATACTTGAAATATTTTAGCTAACAATTTTAAACGGAATTTGTGAGGTGGGTGTGTTTATGTTGGAGTTATGTGCAATCTAACTCTAATCCAACGCGATACGCATTAAAAAGTGTTGACAGAGTAATCTGTCCATTGAAAATGAAGTTTTAATGGTTTTCTAAACACAACCCAAGTCTTCCACAATCATATAATTTTTTTATTTGTCTTTTAGAATTTCAATAATGTATTTGCTTTTTTTTTTTTTTCTATTATACCCTTAGTCCTTACATTAAACAATTACAAATGCATTTTTGTTTATCATGTTAGATAGAGAGAAGATGGGCACAATTGAAAACAGTACAACTGTTTGATTAAATATAAAAAAATGGTATTTTTTTTTTCTCGATTATTTCAATATCACCTTAAATGATATTAAAAAATGAAGATAATATTTTATTAATATATTTTTTTTAAAATGCCATTCCTTACGCTGCTTTATAAATTATCAATTTTAAATAAAAACATTGTTTCTTTACATTTATCATTTTTAAAATTTCAAGATTTTGTTTTTGAATTATGCTCTTATTTTTATTTTAATTAATATGGAGGAGAGTCAAAATTAATTATGATAGCACATAAAAAAATAAAAAAAATACAATAAATAATGGACTCGTACTATACGCGTATTAATTATTCACATTTTTCTGAAGATTTATTTTTCCAGAAATTTGTTAAGTTCAAATAAGTTTAATATAATTAAAGGAAATTTCTATGAAACTTAAAGCAAAAGCAGAAACAGAGTTCAAGTATGATGAGGCATGAAATAGACAAAAGACATATACATATATATATATATATATATATATATATATATATATATATATATATATATATATATCTATATATCTATATATATTACTCTTCATCCATCTAAACAAACTCAGCCTCTATTTTGTGAATACTGTGTGATTGTTGGATTCAGAGTAAACATCAAATACCTCAAACCTACCTCTGTCCCCATCAATAATCACTCTTGTTGAGTTGTAAGATAATGACATCATTCATTAATTCTATATATATCAATTTCTTTTCTATTTTTTCCAACAATTCTCAAAACACACTTCCTATCTTAAATCGCAAGTATCACCCTAATAACACAAAACTAGGATAATTCTACCAATCTAAACAAAATGCGATTGAAACTTTAGATGTGACCTATGTTTTCATGTGGCAGTACTCAAATTGTGTTGGAATAATCTAAACCTAGGGTACATACACCATGGTTCAATAAATGAAAAAAGAACAATTTAGGAAAACATACTACTGAACATTTTAAAAATTATTATGAAAGCGCAAAATAATTTTTTGATCAATATTATTTAACTTTAATTTATGTTTCATCTTGACTTCTATCTTTTTTTTATTACAATTTAATATATAAGGTATTAGTTTCAATGATAGCAGAAGTAGATAATAATTGACATAATGCAGCTTAGCAAAAACATCAAATTAAAGCAATTTTTTAAAATTAAACAAAAAGTTAAGATAATAAAGTAAGATTAAAGGTCTTTAATTATATATATTTGTTTGGCCTCTAAGTATAAGCGGGGAAAAGGACATGCTGCTGACAAATATCTAAGTTAGCAACTGTCAGTCATGACCTACAAATCTTATAAAATCTATATTATTAAAGAAACCTTTTTAACACATATTTAACGTAATTTTTTTTAGTTTCGATATATAAAATGTTTTAACAATTTGGAAGAAATAATCGCAAGATTAAAACAGACGAATATTTACAACGCAGAAACAAAGATAACATATCAGTTATAATCTGTAAAGAGAATAAAATACAAAATATAAAAAGAAATCTATTAGGTAAAGTGATTTGCTTTTTATAGCTCATGTGCTTGGCAAAAAAATAATATTGAATAAATAATTGGTGCAACTTCTCTTAGATTCTCTGCAACCATATGAACACACAACTGTAATAATACCATATTTATTACTATATTCATTAGTGGATAGCTTTATCGAATAAGAGACAAATCGTTAAAAGTGACCAAAAGTAAAAATGTTAAAAAATAACTGCACGTGTATATTTATTACTTGGTATGTTATTCTTGTGGTGGCGGGGCATGCATTATTTTTCTCTGAAAATGTTTAGCAGAAAGTAACTTTCTTATTTGGTCCCAGCCAAAAAGCGACCTAGTTTTTTCTCCCCAGTACAGACTTTTTTTGGCCGCCCAAATCCTTCGAAGCTTTTCTAATATACTAATGGACAAAGGGGATGATTAGAGAGACATTCACAGAAGAAAGTGTAGAGATAACTCGGAACATATTAAGAAAAAAAAGTTGATCAGAAATATAAATAATTCCAAATCTGTGGTTTAAAGTTTCTGGGGAATGGAAGCTAAAGCTAGGCGAGTATAGGTTGAGAATGATGAGAAAAAGAAGAAGGCATGTTATGTTGTTGAATGATTTGAAAAAGATGGAGCTTACAGGGTAACTTAGAGTAACAATGATAGATAAATATATGATGGTGATGATGATGGTGTATATACGGAAATGATGAAATCTAATGAGGTCTAACAAAGAAGATACTCAACTCGGGGCCTTGAGCCCCATCTGGGTTTATCATGTACAAAGCCTCTGAATCCTTAGACCCAACCACCCTCTCAAACCTTGCTCTCATGTACGTCATTTCACCGTCGCAATCTTTATGATCCGATGCGGTGGGGAGCACCCCTGCTCCCATGGAGACCCCTCTCAAATGCTGCATCACGTGGAGCTCATCGTCGCTCATCTGTTTCCGCCTGATGGAGTACCCCACCTTTCTGCCATTGCAATACACCGCCCACACGAACTCTTCCATCAGCTTCTTCTTGCTGCTCTTCGTCTCGCTCTCCAACGCAATCCTCATGATGTCGGACGCCATTTCCTTGTTCAGAGCACTGGCCAGCATGGGAAGCTCGATCAGAAAAATGGGCATCTGACGCGTGTCCTCTTGTATGGCCAGACTCACCCTCCCCTTCCGGTAACCGAAGATGGTGCCGGTTGTCGCACTGTCCTTTAGCATTTTCCGAGGTCTTCCGAGGAGAGCCACCATTTTGCATCCGGAAGTCAACATGGGAAACAACTTGAACATTTTCAAAAGCCCTCCTCCGCCGGAGAATTTGCTGCTACGCTTACTCTCCCCCGTCGTGTGACGGAGTAAAGATGCCAAAGCCGGGTTTTCCATCGGGTAACACGGGCTAGAATGCACCGATGGCATTATAGCATGCTATTATCTACCACACTAAATATGATATAGAGAAGAAAAGGGTGAAGGTGAGTTAAGTGCTAATAAGGTGTTAAAGAGGGTTAGGTCATGGAATCTTTATAGTGGCAAGTGAGGAGGTTACTTTAGACTTGCTTGAGTGAGGGAAAAACCGAGTGAGATTAAAGGTTGATGTGACCAAGTTTGTGAATTGATAGGGGGTTGAAGGTGATAAGATAAGGGCAGGGTGGACCACGAAAGACTTGAGAAAAAAAGAAAAAAAAAGAAAAGAAAAGAGGGTTGTGTTGTGGTAATGTTGGAGTGGCATGTGCCTCTCTGATCATTACTTGGAGTATCAACGTCAATTGCCTTTTTTGCTTTCTGAAAGCTTTGAGTAGTAATTATTGAGATGAAGAGCGTCCTTTCCCTAACAATTTTGCTGTGCGTACATGAAAATTTGCTTTTGCTTCTTAGTGACTCTCTCTTTCCTTCCACCCTTTTTTTTATTTTAATGTGTCAGACCATAGGTCATATTCGACAAAGGCGTTTTAGGCAGTAGAAATTATCAACAGGCCCGGTTGTACCAAAACCACTCTTTTCTTCTTTTCTTTCCTTTCATGCCTTTATGAATTCCTATTATTTTCCATCCCACGCTCGTGCTTTTTGCACACACATGGTCCGGGATCACTGAATGTATTCTTACGTTTTGGTTCAATGTAATACCAGAAACTCTAGCTTCATGTGTAGTGTGCATGGCATGATATCAAAAAGGGGAAAGAGAGAGGATAGGACACAAATCGGGTAAAGAGCAAGATGGGAGAAGAAAGTGGCGCATAAAAAACATTAATGTTAATGTTAAAAATGAACAAAATGGGACCTTCCACGAGAGTAATGAAAAAAGAAGAAGCAACGTCGGTATCAGGCTGGTACCATGAGAGGTTGACAAAGTATGCATTAAAGTTCCTTTTACGTATGGCGCATTGCTTCGTGATTTCGGCATTCCTAATTTTTCTGCCCCTCATGTGCTTCTGTTTCATTGCATTCCACTCTCATAAATAAATAAATAAAAATGTTTATTAAGTTCACATATCTAATCAGGATTGAGAAGGGTGTGTATCAAGTGGATTTCGAATGTGTCCAAGAAAGAATTGAAGCCAGCTATGACATGGAATTGATTGAATGGACCTACAACACTGCAAATTTTTGTTGTAAACTGTTTCAGAGCAGTGACTGATTACCAGCCACATTGTTGTAACTATGTCCTTACTTGGACCAAACAACGCGATGTTTATTCTCTGCCTTGCACTTCCCTTCGTTTTTCTTTCCAAGTGAAACATCCAGTTAGGCCAAAACTTTGACATTAATTATTCTCAAATCACACTCCAACCCTCGATTGCCTTTCAATTATTGGGGTGTTGATGGGATTCATGATTGTACACAACTTTCTTTTTTTCTTTTTTTAATTTTTTAGTATCTGGTTTGTATTATCTGAGATTGAATTGCCTGTTTTTATCATTGGGGGAAGGTAGACACATAACACTAACATTTTACCAGAAAATACACTTTCTGGAGAAAGCGAGAAGCTTTGGTGGGAAATGCTGCATCTCAGATTTGACTGTAACAGCTTGCCAAAAAACCAGTCACAATCACGTATCGGGCACAGTTTCATCAAGATCCAAATTAAACTTTCCTTTCAATGCAAAATATTGAAGTACAAAAATGTAAAAGGGTTCAAATTTCAACGACACTGAGAATAGTGCACCAAAGTAAGCACGAGTTATATAATTCATTCCCAATCAACGACGCTTTAGGAAATCATATAATTCATCATTTGTACTTATCGCGAATGCGTTTCTATTTGAATAAACCGGAAAAACTGAATATCATTTCGTCCACAAATGAAGATTTCTCTTACAAACTATTAGAAAATCTTCCTCAAATGTAAATTAGGGTTTTAGCACGATTGTCAAATTCCAATTTTAATATTTTAAAACTAAATAAATACCAACCTAAAATGTTGTTGATTTTCTTTTTATTCTATATCTATTAATTATTATTAAATATAAATTTATATTTTATTTTAGTTTTTAGTATCATAAAATTATGATATTATATTTTTTTTAAATTATTAACCTTGGACACGTGTCTTAGCTAGTTCGATAACAAATTTAATTTTAAAATTATGGAATTATAATATACGTATAATACATGGTAAATATTTGATTTTATGTAATAGATATTTTCTAAAAGAAAATAGTATATGCAATGATGGTTCCAATAATTTTATGCTGATTGATTATAAATTATCACGTATGGTGATTTGATTGATTTTTTATCATATCTACCTCGAAAAGAGTCATCCTTAACATATTTATTGGTTGAGATCATAAAATCTCTTTACATAATCGTATAATAATTAAGCTTTATTTTTAATAAATAAATATAACTTAATAGAAATTTATATTAAATATATAAATTATGCTTAAGTAATAACGATACAAGGTTGTTTGTAAGTATTGATAATTTCTTCTAAAAATTATTAAAAGTTTATATATGAAATAAAAAGAGAAATAATGAAAAAGCTAAAATGATAAAAAAGGATTAAATACACAAATAATGATAAAATTGGTAGTTTTAGACAGTTGAAGTAATTGTTTTCTGACAAACTGTGGCATAGAAGAAGAATTGCACACATCAAAAGTACAAAAGAAAGAATATTGATAATATTTAATTGAGAGTGTAGAGACTCGAGACGGAAAGCATCACTCTCCAAATTTAAACTTTAATTATAGTATGAGAATAGACCAATTGTCTTTATATTTTTAATTGCTTTCTTTGGAACTCATTTCAAATAAATGGTTCCTTAAAAGCAACTTATCTTTTAACAAATTATGAACATTATTTTATAGAAAAGGTGAGTAACATAAAGGAAAGCCACGTTTGTGTGTCACTTATAGATCAAGATGGAACATAGTTATATTACTATAAAATATATATATATGGAGTTTAATTATTCTAGTTTTTAACATTATTTTTTACTGTAATTATTTTTTTCTTTTTCACTCTCTTTTATTTTATTTTTATATTATTTAAATAAAACATTACAGTCATAACATTAATAGTAATAGTTAGATTAAGAAAGAAGAAAATTAAGAATGAGAATGAGAATCGTATAGAGTAAAACTACGTTATAATGGCTTACCACCTCCAAGAGATATATTACTATTAAATGTTAAATATCATTTCACAAAAAAAATATATATATATATATATATATATACAGTGAATTTAAATTAAATAATAATTAATTTACATTTCTTCGAAAATTGAAGGATGTAATTTGCCTTAAGACACCCCTCCAGTGACCCTTCCTTGTAGAATTGATATAGTTAACTTATAGTTCAAACTCAATTGTTTTTTCTGACGTTGTTGTCGGCCTGATTGATTTGGGCTTTCACTAGTCCAATTCACAATTTAAATGAGGCCTTGTAAAGACTTTGATTTGACCATTTCTTCCTGCACCCCCTTTTTATAATATTTTTTTGCATATCATACATGTCAGCCCACTTACCTTTGGGCTGAACTACCCAATATTTGCAATTCATTTTGAAATTATGGAGCAATCTAGCTCTCGTTTTTAACTTCCACGTTTTCTTTTATTTCAAATAAATGTCTACATATTACTATTAAAATACAATGTAATCATTATATGGTTGGTCTAAATTATATCTTTATCAAAAACATTTTATTTTATTTTATTATTTAGAGACTTATCTTGAAACTAACATAATAAGAAGGCATTTAAGGAAATCTTTCGAAGTGAGAAAATAACAAATGGCATTTACATTATTCTCACATGTATGATCTAGAGCTGTTCACTAATTGTATCCACAGAACCAATAAAACCTTACAGAAAACAGAAGCAAAACTATGTACACAACAAGTATCTAAAATTGAACTCATGTGTCATAATCTGTACAAATTGTGAGAGGGGCTCGGTTTTTCTTTCCTCAATGAGCTTAATGGCTTCTTTCCCCACATCACTTGGTAATTGGAGGCAAATCCAATCCAGCAATGATTCCAAGTCTTTTGCAAAGTCCAGTAAATACCAATCCAGCAACTTCGGGATAAGGAACTTTGATGTCGAAATTCCAACTGCAGCCTGTAAGTATTCCTTTTTGGCCATTTCAAGTTCGTTCTCAACCTGAGATGCTGTGTAAATTCTCACCTGCAATTGAGAAAATCAGCAACAAGACACTGCAAATCACGAAATTATTGAATTTATTGAGTGCAATAAAAGCAGAAGTTTAAAATCAAGTACATTAACAAGAGTAACGGGTTTATCATTATGCACTGCTTATAGTAGATGAGAAATATTCAATGTAAAGTAGGTATCAACTTACAGCAGGAGAGGACCAAGTTCCACAGGATAGAGCAAATGTCACCAGGGGCTCTGACAATTCTAGTCCATAAGTTTCATGATTTTTCCCTCCCTTTGATAATGTTGTCTGTTTAGGATTTGGCTGTAATAAGCTTCGCAATTTCTAAAATTCCCACCCAAGAAAAGCTAGACTTGAAATGAAAAGAACTCTGAATAATAATTAAAATGAACATGCTTACAAATTTGTAGTGATAAGGAAGTCTTAAAATGCCATGTTCTATTGTCGTTGCACTTAGCAAGTGTCCACCCACATTTATTGTGGCCTGAGTAACAAGAAAACAGTATAAATTCTTGAACCTACCAATGCTACTACATCAACTCAGGGAACAAACGAAATGCATTGCGATCCAAGCCACAAGACAAACTTTCATACCTTCTGCATCAGCGCAACCACCATTTCAGGACTCTCTGGTATGCCATTTTCTATGTATGCCTGAAGCAAAGCAGAACTTAAATAAGCTATTACCCACTTTAAAAACTTGTTTGGTTAAAGAAAAGGTTCTGTCAACAAAGGCCATTTCAGATGACACTACTTGTTCTGATAGCATGGTTGACTTACATTCATCATACATGAGTTATAGATGTTGATCCAGAATGCAAGCTTCTCCTGGTGGTTGAGATTGTCAATGTTGACACAGGCTAGTTTTCTCAGAAGAAGTCTGCAAATTTTCCAAATTTAGAGTATTATAACATCTAAATGACACAATTGATAGTATCGAGGAAAAAAATAATAATTTGTAAAGAATAACATACTTCAACCGGTGCAGTAAAAACAAAGATTTTGCAGTTCGTTTTGGATCGAATGATTTGGCTTCAATTGCACATAATTGCTTGTATGGACCAATTTCCCTCTTTCCGAATTCCAAGCAGATACCATAAGGATCCCAAAACTCGCTTCCTTCAACGCAGTTTTTACTAGATTTTGGAGTCCAGGAGTGTGGTACATTACCTGCAGAATCCAAATTCTTCACAGTACTCATTCTCAAGAGAATGCTTGATAAACACTTCAGAATATTTTCAGAGATTATATTTGGACTTTCCCCCCCTTTTGGTTTGTCATGTAGACTATGGTTTCTCATTTCTGCAATTGGCTGGTCTTTCATCCTTAGTTCTTGCTGCATAATTGGAAAGCTCACATTTATTGACTTCAAAAACTCACGTTTTTTCACTAGTACTCCTATCAGAGAACTTAAAACTCTTAACACACGACACACCTGCTTTTTTAGAGGATCCCAACGTTTCTGTGGTGATTTATTGTCGACAGGGAGTTTCTTAAATGGCGATTTTGTAGTCTGGCCTTTGCATATGGACTGCTTGCTACTCTTGGAAGAATTAGTACATGTTTGGTTCTCTTTTCCATGTCTATCTTCTGGAGAGACAAACAAGAGAATGAAGTTAATGAAACGCATTCTCAATAATGAAACAACTTAACCTCAATTGGTGACACAAAATGGTCAGTTACTCACTTGGAAGTGTTGCTGTAGGCCTGGTTTCAGATCTTGCAGCATTATCCAGTGTCTGGGAAAGGGACTCCTCTTTAACCTGTTTGGGACTACTATGCGGACTTACATTGCTCACACCAGCTGATTGCTCAAGTTTCATCCTAGAGGATGACATGTACACAGCTTCCTGGTACAAGTCCTGCCTGAAATGCACAACCTGTTCTTCAAGCCTAACAATTTCTTCTTCCAGTACTGCCACCTCAGCAAGAAGTCCTAGTGTCTAGAAATTTCAGATTAAATCCAACAGCCAAATGGTCATGTTTCTTGAACACGATAACCTCTTCTTATAACACTTCAAAATTTAGTTCAAATGAGTTAATTTCGCTTTTAACCTCTTGTCAGTTTCTAACTTGTGATTTTAAGTTTAAATGATTTATTTCATTAGAAATTAGTACTGGTTAATAAAAGAGAAAATAGTCCATCTACTTTACAATTTACACTGTTAACCAAAACCAAATAAAGCATATTGGTAAGTTTGAACAATTATTCCATTCTATAGTTATATAGACTATATTTCAATCCTTATATTTAGAACAATCCATTTTAATATATGTATTTATAACTTTGAATCTGTATTAGTCTCTATCATCTAAGTTCATAGGAATTAAATGAGATTAAATATGGCATATATATAAGAGATAAATGGATAGTTTTTAAGTACAAAGACTAAAATGTAAAATTTATATAACTATACAACCAAATAAATAATTAATTCTAAGGTTTTGCAATAATGACTTTAAAATCACATAAGCCGTGATTTTTATTGGTTACAGTAAAATTACAATCACAGTGCATAGAAATAAATTGTTTATGAAGAAAAAAACTGACAATGAGAAGGAAGAGAGATTACTAACGTAGGGAGGCAGATACGGAGGAAGACGAGGCAGAGCTCCCAAAGGTCTGTTGAAAGCTCTCTCCAATGCTCTGTGTATGTTCTCCTCACGTCTAAGCTTTTTCTTCAACCTGTCAACCTGAAAAATAAGTTGGAGAATCCATCTCAGTTGGCAATTAGAAGCAAGAAAATGAAACCCATATAACAAATTCCAGAAGAAACTATGCCATTACATCTTGCTGTAAAGCCAGTTTTCTGTCTTTGCTCGATGTTTTTCCACCCTTAACTGAACTATTCGCTCTCCCTCGCGAGCTTTCCCGCATCTCTGCCTTTTCATTCAAGGTTTCAGAGGTTAGAATTTAAGTAAGCAACTAGGATCACAGTTTGAATTGAAAGTGCGCGTATTCTCAGTGTGCCAGATTCACAAGTAAAAAGCAAAAAAAAAGAAAAAAAAAAGGTTTGAAACCTTGAGGTTTATAGAACCCAATTCGATCACGAATAATGAAAACTAAGGGTATCTTTTCTTTTCCTCAATTCATCCCCTCCCATTTGCGTTACTTTGTCAATAAAAAAAATGCCGACTTTTCAGAATTTCTGGGATCATTGATTGTTAAAACTGAAGCCATAGTTTTGGATAAGAACTGTTACGCTATCATAATCATAATTAATACTACTAATAATAATAACAATAATGATAATCATAATTGAATAGAATAGCAATAATACTAATAAATGAATTTGATGTACTGTAGCAACCGTTTTTCAAAAATATACAGAGGACATAAAATGAACCGGGTTTTGAGGTGGAACTTTAGAGCAAATTTAATTACCCTTTCATGTGACACCGTGATGGGAGGTTTCTTATGCTGCAGCTTGGCCCTGATGCTGGTGTTCATCTTTTCAAATTCTTCTATAAGTCTGCACCTGCATGCATATATGTTCACCTCTGAGCTCTATCCATCAAGTTGAGTTAAACGGTGATCGAAGTGGTGAAGAAGAAGATGAGCAGAAAGAAACAAAGATGGTTCGGTGAAGCTCAACAGAAGAAGACAATGAGAGTGGGACGGTAAAATTCCACCACCACCACTACTAGGCTTTAAGGCTTTAACCGCTTCAGATCATGAAAACGGTACTTAAAGACGCTTCTGTTAACCAAGGCACATGCTCAAGAATAAAAAAAAAAATTAAATTAAAAAAAAAAACAGAACAAAACAAAACTTCTTGATATATTTTATTTTTCAGTTTTTAGGAATAAATAAGCGTTTTCTTAAATATACAATAATTATCAATATAAAAGAAGCTTAGACTTTGATAAATCATGAATAATTAATATAAAAATCATGACGTGAGTAATAAATGATAGTAGAGTTCTTTTTTAAGGAATATATTATTTATTTATATTGTAATTAAGTTTTAAAAAAATGATTCTCCTCTTCTTCTTAAAGACAAAATAAACCCTAAAATGAAAGGGGCTAAGGCGCATGCCATGATGAAACACAGTGCGCTTTCCATTTAAGTTCTTGCTGTATTCATTTTAACCCAAACAAAACGCTCCTCTCTCAAGCCTTTTTGTCTTACTTTCTTATCCTTCTACTGTTTTCATTTTCTGTTTTGTTGATTCTAACAAAAGTAAAACTTTGATGTGGGTTGGTGGGTGGCTTTTACTGCATGCTTAAATTAAACTAAATTAAACTTTGTGACATTAATTATCTGGTGGTAGAGATATATGAGTCAGGTCACAATCAAATCGTAATATTTAAACTGTTATATTCTTAAATAAAAAGAATTATACTTTAACTAATAATTATAGTTTATGACAAAATAATAAACACTCGATCCTAACAATAACATTAAAGCAAAGGCAACTAAACCATTTTATTTTCTCGTTTTCGGACAAATTAAGAAAACTAATGAATTCAACCGTATTCTAAATGCTTACAATAATTGGTGGTATAAATTATGTGGCAGGTGAAACATCATAAACTCTGTTTTTCTTAATACAAACGCGTCATCTGTAATATATGTCAATTAGCAACGTTCCATTCATCACTAATACAAAATAAGAGAGGAATGTTAAATCGAAGGTTGAGTATCGGAGTGTATTGTTGTGATACGTTACAAGTCTTTGTCACGTACTTGTTAAATAAATGTTTGTATTTGACATGCTAACTAGTACTAAACAAAAAACTTAGCTGACAAAAAGGAAAATGTTTTTTTTTTTTTGTCATTAAACTAAAATGATGTTTCATTGAGAAAAAACTAGTGAGTGGTAATAGAAAAGGAATCGCAGATGAAACGGCAAATAAGATGATGATGATGGGTAGGTGAGAAGATATGGAAAGAAGGTAAAGCTTGTGTTTAAAACAATGGATCCATCAAAAACCACGTGACGGTGACTCCAAATCACAAGGTGACGACGTTACACATATCTTTATTTTTAATTTTCTTAAAAAAAGGAGATTATTCGCTAATTCTCAATGTATTTTAGCATCTAATCTCTAATCTAATATTCGTAGAAGGAGCATGTCAATGTCTTTTCATAATGTAATTTTAGCTTTTTGGGTTGTCATGCTTCTTTTCCAAACACTGGACTGGATTAGTGACCCAACTTTATTCGCAATAATTTTGTCCAACACTAATTTCTTTTCTTATTTATACTTATTCTCTCAATTATGTCAATTAAATACTACTACTATACATTTTTCAACAATTCATTTATTCCTAAGTCTCCAAGCAATATAATTGTATTATTATAGTTCAATTGTTTGAGATAATACAAATATATATATATATATATATATATATATATGAGGATAATTAAATTGACGATTAAAAATTATATATGGTGTGAAATCTATTATTATTAAATGTAAAACTTCAACCAGCAAATCCCTCTCTAGTTAATAATTATCGAATAAGAAAGACAGTCTTAAAAATCGATGTGATTTTGTTGGATAATTGCTTTTCATAGACACGTGTGAAAAGCAGAAGAAAAATTATAACTTAAAATTAATTTAAATATAAATAAATTTATATAAAATCTATATACACTTTTCTTAAAACTATATTTTTAAATTATATATAAATTTATTTTATTTATTTTTTCAATTTCTTATAGAAAATTTTATTTAAATATAACATGGAATCGATATTATAAATCAAACTGTCAACTCTTTCTAACTATATCTATAGGAGTACATGGACATTGCATGTTGAAATTTTTTTGTTTTTTTTTTTCATATTTAAGAATGTTCCATTCTAACCTCTATAGTTGCTTTAAAATAGGTAGGACAATCGGGTAGCGACGAGGTTGTCCTTTAGAGAGAGTCAAAGAGTTTACTCAAGAGAGATTCCAAACTCAAATTATTGTTGTGTATAATAATGGGCTAAAATGTATTAAACGAACATATCTCATAAAGGTGACTATACTTGTATTTATAGGCCAGAATGGGTGAGAGTGCTACACTTTTTTTTCTTATTTAGATAGCTAGCAATATATATTAAATGAAATATTTAATTTTTTTTTTCTTAAATATAAACTTCAATGAATAAAAAGTAAAAAAGTTCTACAAGTAGTTTTATTATTTTTACTTCATGTACATATTATCTTTACCGACATAATTTTATTTATATTGTTTCTAAACTATCTGTAAGATTATGAGTCTTGAAACTGTATGTTTTCATAACTAAATATACTCTATATATACTCTATATAGAAGGTGATAGATAGTAAATTAAGAAGAATATATATATATATATATATATATATATATATATATATATATATATATATATATATGTATGTGTGTGTGTGTTTATTAGAGTAATTCTTTATGTATCTCTTGTAGTATTTAACCATTTTCTTCCTTTTTTTTGAAGTCTAACTAAGAAGAGACGTGGGTGGTTTAAGGTTGAAAATTCTAATAATATGTTTGTGTTTTTGGAAGTATATGATAATAGTTTTGTATTGAATAGGATAGATGGATGATATCGCTGTTTGTTAGAGTATAAATAAATTATTTGAAATTGTTAAAGGATTGGAACATTAATATGAAGTGTAAAAGGAAATTATAATCACTAGATGGTGTAAATACTTAAATTAAGTAAATTCATAATATTGGTATTGTACAGTGTTCCGATGTCAAGTTGGATTATAATTTTTTTTTTAATTACTACACATTTAAAATGTTATCTGTTTTGAAACATGAACTCCGTTACAATTTTGTTCTTAAAAAACGATTCGAAAAATAAAAAAAGAAAAGAGGTATTTAAATTATTTTAGGTCTCAACTTCTCATCTCAATAATATGATAAGATTAGACGTGATAGGAAGATATGATAAAATATTAAATTTTATGATTATTAATACTTAAAACAAACATCTTTTAATGATGTTTAAGTGTCGATACATTAAAAGATGTTTAAATGTCGATACATATTTATGTGATTAATCACATAAGTTATATTCGATATAAACTTAATTAAGAGAGATGGAGCGGATTCTCTTTCACAAAATGCTCGATCAACAAAGTAATTATTAAGTATTAAAGTGATAATAGTGTCCATAGTTAAGGAACTTGTTGGATGTTATTAATGTTTTAATAAATAAATATTTTTTTGTTGTAAAAAAAAAGGATCTTTTAAAATGATGTAATGTAATATATTTGATTTATTTTATATAAAATTTTGTCACTGTATTAAATTTAACGATCATAAATTTCCTACTTATAAAAATTATTAAAGAAAATATAAGTATATGCCAAAATTTATTCTTATTAATTTGAATGTCAATGAATCTAAAGGGGAAATGAGGATTTGGTTTCATTAGGAAAAGGTAAGTTATTGCTGTTAACTGATTACCTAACTTAGGTTATTATTTGGTATCATAAAGTCTTTTTATTTATATTTTATCAATAACTTGGCATCAAATTATTTGAATTAGTCAGAGAGCAAATTAATATTTATATGTCAACCCTTATTACGTTGTTTTTATAATCAAACACGAAAATCATAACTAGAAGTGTTGTAGCCAGTTTTTGTAATGGATATAAGGCGTGCAGGAAGACAAAAATACGACATTAAAGTAACTAGTTGTAATCATATGTTGTTGCTTTCAGTTTACGCGACAATGGAGATTCCCTCTTTTTCCATTACTAATGAAAAGTGATTAACCCCGAATAACAGTAATCATATCACAAAGTTGGGACAGAAAACAGTGTAATATCTCGTAGAACACACTTGCAAGAACAAGTAAAGTCACGCCTGTGTATCATGTCATCTTGTGTACAGAGAAAATACATTTTTCTAGTAAATTAAGTAATATATCCATAGAATAGAAGCTCTATCTTTCATCTTTTATTCTGTAACATACTAGCATATGTAATCACCAAAAGAAACTGTTTCAGCTTTTATTGCGATGAAAAAGCTCCATGGCCCTCTCCTTTTTTCAAAACAAAAACAGTGTTTTGCGACTAAGATGTTTGGTCAAGCTCCACAATCAAATTAGTTTCCGGATTTCATAAATTTCAGTATCAATTTGAAACAGAAGACAGGTTATTATTATTTGAAACAGTTGACAATTATGCGGCTCCTTTTTTTGCTACAAAACAAAGTCAGTGATGGTGATTCACAACAATCCATAAGACATTAGCTAAATACCATAAACTAACCATCAATATGCTAATTATGTCACAGTCCCTTTCAATTACCCTACCTCATTTACTTTTTACACAAAGATCAATTAGATGCATTGAAGCCACTGTACCCTTAGGCATAATTATGCAAATAGCATCTCTTTTTCTGGTATAAGATTTTTGTGTGAATTGGTTTCAGTAGGTGATGATTTGTAAAATTGACAGTACAATGGGTTGTTCTAAAATTATGACAGTTATACTCAGGTTTAACTAGTATATATAATTCCAATAAGATTTTGAAGTAACCTATGGTGAATTCAAAGGACAGTTAGAAGAGTTGCAGGAAATTAAGGTTATGCCCTGTGAAATGGAAGGGACATAATGATGTATTGGAAACACAAGTGTGATTGTACAGAAGGTAATAATTTAGTAGCAGTGTTATTTACGACAGATTCACGAACACTCGGAAAGTTTCCATTTCATGCTGGAAAGCATAAGTAGAGTCCACACACAGTAGCAATGTCCTTCTGTTATTTCCTTACACAAATGGTACGCATATTCAGACCCACTAGCTTCACCGCTTTATTTCGACTTTCTGGAGCCTCAGAGACAGCATAACCGACAAGTGTCTAATTACGTAACATTACTTAAGAATGCATCAACAAGTAGCAATTTTGAAGTTTAATCACCGGGTCATTCGTGTAATATTTTTAAGCAACTTCAGATCAAGTTTAACTGCATTCTTAAATTGGACCACAGTCTCAGTTCTAAATGTGTGCATATATTTAGTAGGAGTCCCAATGGTTTTTCATCCACAAATGGAGTGAATCATTTCACCTTTTACGTTGAAAGCTTTTGAGAATGAAGACTTGTTTGATGATGAAATGGAATTGGACTGTGCTGGATTCGAATGTGTCGTTATGATCACTCTTATCCACGGTTGTCATGTCACCTTCTCACAGCTTTTGTATTATTAATAATTATTGCAGTCTTAAGTTATACGCCTTTTCCGTTTTATAACGAAATCATAAGCCTGTGTGTAGCAGTTTGTTTAGGTGAATAGCACATGCACACATCCATTGAGAAATGATCTTCACTTGATCACATGGTGGTGGGGATTAGCACTGTAAATATAAGTGATGGATGGTCCTAGCCCCCAAGAAATCCACAAAATTTGCTTTTACCTTGTTTCCCAATTAGATAGAAGACCAAAAGGGTGGAGAGGGGTCCAACGTGTCGTACCTTTTGTACGTGTCAAATGTCATAAGTTTCTGGAGTCTCACTTTAGATTTTTATGACAGTCTCATAAGGAAAATAGAAAAACCTTGGAAATTTTCTGCAAACCACTGATAAAAGGTGAAAAAGCAGCCATTTCCTAGAAACAATATCTTTTCTCCTTTCTTACTTTTTTACTTTGTGGATATGCAATAAGCTTTGTCTTGCCCCCTGACAAAGAAATCTCCATGACTTCTATCGAGACCCTTTTGGTTTATAAATATTGGTAATGGAGAGGGAATGGAAACTCATCCGGTTTTCTCAGCACACAAAATTTGGTCATGAAATTTGTCTGCAATGTCTTGTAATTACAAGACATGAGATGGGTTGAATGTTGTTGAAGATAACGTAAGAGACAGAGACAGGTTACCTTACGTTTGCTACAGAAACAGAAGAAGTGTAGGATAGGGGTTGAGAAAAGGTAGAAGCAAAAATAGTGGACCTTGCATGAGTTCTGATAAAAAAAACAACCCAACAAACCCCATAACACGGAAGTTGCATCCACCATAGATCAATAATAATGGAGTGGAGTGATGGTCAAAAATGGTTGAGGTGAATACTGTTAATGAGACTGTCATAAAAATGGTTGCATTGTTTGTCAGCATTATGTATGTTAGTATGTATGTCTTTACGTTCAATTTTGCCTTTGCATTGGGGAAAGGTGGACAAAATAAAACAAAAGACACAAGTTTGATGTCATTTATTTTCTTGAAATGCTAATTCCGGGAGTTTTTTTTATTTTTTTTCAAACTTCTGTCTACATCTATCTAATGGGCTATGGTGGTGGTGGGGAGTTGGACCGAGAAGCCCATTCCAATTGGGTTTCAACTTTCAAGCCTTTTATGTTCGGCTTTTAATTGATTGTAAAACCACTCCAAGTTCCTTCAGCACATCAGAGGCTTCAAACCCAAAAGAAATTTTGAATCTTGGTATCCTGAATTCCCCTACTTTCAATTGGTGATTAGGGGAAGCTTGCGTTCCAAGAACCAGAAAAAGTACATGGTGAATTGGCATTTACCAAGGACTTCATTTAGTTAAAATATCATAAAATGATTTTAATTAATTAAAACATAAGAGATAAAAAGGATTAAATATTTTATTTTAAAATTGGAAGACCAAAATTATAGATTAAACAAAATAAAAGGAACAAATTATGTAATTATATTTATCTTGGCTACAAATATATTCGTGAGAGAAATAAGTTTTGTTGTAAAATCTTGAGACAATTAAAGAAATAGATATGGAGGTGTGAAAACTCACCTTGAAAAGATATTCCTTTTCTTAGTTATGAGAAAATAAAAATCTGAAAAAGACAATAGAACATAAGAAACCAATACTTGTGAAAGAGAAAATGTTTACGAAAATGAAGCAGTGGGATTGAAAGGGGGTGTTGGAGAGGGAAGGGAAGGGATGAATAGAAAAATAAATTTTATTACAAAAGAAGAATAAGTTGTGGAAAAACGCATGGACTTGTTCTCAATAATAAGATGAGGCCCATGTTGGACCAACCCAACGGTGAAAAATGGGCCATTACTGATAAAATTCTGTGATTGCGTGAGGTCTAGTGATTTTATCAACCAGTGAAGGCAAAAGCCAGGAATGGCTTAATCCAAGTATTAAAGTTCTAAGTAGTATATTTTTTACAAAGCAATAAGATATCTCATGTCCCAATCTCATTGCTAGCTTTTGCAGAAGCAAGATAGAGAACGATGCATTCATTTTCCAAGTATTAAATATTGAAACTATTATGGTTAGCTTGGTTCATCTTCTCCAGTATCTAGATAATCTTGGAACAATTAAGGTTAAACTATTCATCTTGTCGATATTAAATGTTCTCCCAAATCATACAAGAGGCACTGTGAAAAACAGAACACAAATGCTTAGTTATTTATTTACGTTATGCTTTGTAACATTGCATCTAACCAAGAATAAAGTTTATCAACACAATAGACCAAAACGATAAACAACTATCTTTGAAAAATTTGTATTTTCTTCTTTCACAGCTCATGCATAATCTAGATAGTAGAGCTCAGACAACAGGATAACATTCTGCATAATTAAAGATATTTCAAGTACTCTTCCCATAGGTCAACCAAGGGAAGAAGTATTACAAACTATTGAAATGGAATACAATTTTAATTGTAGAAAAAAGGCAATATATCAAGTCAATGACGCCAATTAAGAAAATAAACTGTGAAATTTAGCAGAAACATTACTATACACTGTGACTTTGTCACTAGTCAACAACTAATAATTGTATACTTGGCTTGCACTCCACATCAACCCAAAATTGATCTTGGAGGACAGAAGGATGTGCTGATAAATTTTCAAAATCATTTGGAAGTGACTGAACATTACTTCTATTCAAGAGCAAATTTTCACAAATTACCCAAAAAAAGCTCTATTTCCTGACCTCCATGCCTGTAGAAAGACTGAACCTGCCTCAGGATATGTTATGATAAACCAATCAAATGGAAAGACTTGACAACATGACAGATCTTGTAATGTGTATCAGATAACTGAGATATTAGATGCAAAATTACAAACGATTTTTACCTTATCACACATTCATAAACTGGCCTGTTTACATACAAAATTTTCACATTAGTTTGACCAGTTGAAACCAATTTGACATTGAATAATGCGACTGTAATCGCAACTCTAGAGGGCCCGCAATTCATAAACAAATCCATGATCACCAGAAAACATGTTACACACAATGCCAGCAGTGAAAAATTGTGCTAAGCAGTGAAAAAGTCCCCCGTGATTCGAGCTAACAAAGGCAAGTAAAAGCAAAAAGTGATTGTATTTGCAACTGAAAGTAAACAAAAAAACTATATTAAATTAAACAAAAGAATACAATTTGTTCACGCAAACAAAGAAAAAAACAAAAGGAATCGTTTGGTAGCCGTGTAATCATCTTGATCCGAAGCCAGCCAACCTGCCCAAGATTCCCTGTTTGTACGGTAAATACGTTCTTTTTTTCAAATCCTCGGTTTCCGCTTTCTTTCTAGCATAGTGCAATTCATGGGCGGAGAGGGGTTCCTTTCTTCTGGGTCTTGGGCCCGGGCCTGGACTCGGGCTTGGGATGGAAGTCTTGGGGTCTTGAGGCTTTTTGTAGAAAGCGGGAAACTTCCTCAAGGGGTCCTTGCTGGAACCTCTCCCTTCAGAGGCACTACGGAAAAGCAAAAAGTCTCTGAATCTCCATTTCCTTGAACTCTTTGATGAACTCGACGAAAGCGAAACTGCGTCGGAGACCGAACCCTCTTTGTTGTCCTGCGCTTGGTTGGATTCCTCATCCCAAGTATAGTGAGATACTCTGTTACAAGGAGAGAGCGAGCGCGCGACTCTGCTGCGACTTGAACTCGAACAAACACTCCTATCCCTCCCTCTTCTCTCCTCCTCCTCCTCTTGTCCCTCTTTCTTCTTGGAAGATCTTCTGGGCTGGGCCGGAGGGAGAAGTGGGCTTTTAACGGAGTCCAACAAATCGTCCTCGATGAGCGGCTTGATTTTGCCGCCGTCGAAAAGTTCTTCCGCAGATCGAGGGCTCGTGGATTCCCCATCAACAAAAAAGGCAAACCCATCGTCATCCTCGGGGACGGCGACGCTCTTATCTTTATGGTCAGCATCGTGTTCATGTGGGTGTTCCAAATCATAAAGAGAATCAAATTGGGCGAAAAACCTGGAGGGGCTAGAGGGGGCGCTTAGGCAAAAATATTCTCCGAATCGCTTAGGCGAGGAAGGAGCACTGAGATAGGGCGAAATCCTTGCACGGTTGAAATCGAAAGGATCCTTGGAGGGACTTGCGCTGGGACTATGCGTTATCACTTCCATGGTGAAGTAATTGGGAATACTCGTAAGAAGAGATAGGTGTGTGTTTGTTATATATGCAGAGAAGGGTGAATGAGATGACGATGATGATGATGATGAGAAAAGGGATTAGATTGTTTTGTTGACCAGTGACAGACAAGGGCACGTTTGGGTCCTAACCTAGCCGCCTTTTAATACCGGTGGTTTAAATTATGTGTGACTTAGGTGGGAATAGAATGATGTAACAGTAATAGGAGTCTCATTGTAACTGGACCACATGGTATGGTATGGATCACTTTTAACGTGTTGTTTGGTCACCGGCTACGTAATAATTTATAGCTTTTAAGGTTGTAGCTAAGACCACCCACCCACGTTTGCATTTAACATCCTTACCAATTTCAGATCCACGCCCTTCTTAATTACTAACAATTATCTCACTTTTTACGCGCATCTTATATTTAATGTCTCAATCTAGAAGTGTGTATGTCTACGTTTACTCACTTTTAAATGTCTTCTATATAATATAATAAGTTTTTTACTTTATATGTCACTTGATTTTATGCTATTAACGAATTTACTTAACGTGTTGTTTATTGATTAAGTCAAGGATTTATATGTATATTACCTTGTTTGTTTATGTTTATCTCAAAATTTAATTACATTAATTTTTAATGTAAAGCTTCGAGTTATGGTCAAATATAAGCGTATTTTTTGGGTTGAAATAAAGTTTAGCATTAAACTATCCACTTCCGTTTCTCTGTGCAGTGTGTATGTGTAATGGCAAACAAACAATGAAGATGACCACATAAAGCCCATTAAATTATACATTATTACTTGCGTTTAACTTGGTAATAGTCAAATAGAAGCTGCTATTAAAATATGCAACCTTTGATAGTCCTCCATTTCGGTGGCGGTAAGCAAAGGATGAACTTGAATTCTAGAAGAGAGTGACCTTTCCTTTATAATAATATATACAAATTAAATCTATAACTCAAATCATACACACTCACCACTCCACGTTTCTTTTATTGAAAACATGCATCTGGACAATGCAATCGTGTTGTCAAATTCTTATTATCTTATCATTATAATATTTTAGGTACATCTTAAGTTTTTTTTTTTCTAGTAATGTTGAAGTTTAGTTATTGGAAGAATTGAAATTTATGCACTCTATCTTACTATTATATAGAAATATATTTAATTTCTTCACTAGTTAGGTAACGATTAATTCAAGTTTGATTTTTTATATCTCTCTAAACCAACCTGATTACCTCTGTGCCAAAGAAAGTCGTAATGAATCGATTTTTTGTCCTACCACAATAAAATTGTCATCTTTTATGCTAAGATATTTGTTATTTTAGAACTCATAACCATGGTTTTGATAAAGAATAAAATTATAAACGAACCAAAAAATGTAGCATTTACATTATTATATTATATAGGCGATTAATTTGGTGCAAATTATACCCTCTAAAATTACCATAAATTTGGTTGCTGCACTCGTGAATCCAATCAATGCTAAAATATTGCATGCGCTAAGGTCAAATATTAAATCCCTTGAATGAATGCAAAACTCCCACGTAGCAGTCATTTACAGGGAGATATCATTCAAATGCATTGAAATTTGTTTGGCCATGAAAAGGATTTTGGAAATAGCATAGGAACAAGGTGGTTTGAAGCCTCACACTTGTCCTTCCTGAAGGAAGTGCAGCACCAAAGGATTATCCTTGTTCTGTCCCTTTCTTCCATGTCAAAGGTTGTGCTTTCAACTTCAAATATTCTTATCAACACAACAAAAAGTTACAAAGAACATAGGAAAACCATGTTAGCATGTCCAAGAACAAAAAGGAATAGGGTGAGAGGAAATGGGGGGCAGAGGAAGAAATTTGTTCGGTAAAGGAAGTGAGGGGAAGGAGGAAAGGTCGTTGAGAAAGAAAGAAGGCGGGGAAAGGAAGAGAAAACGAGTGACTTTTTCTTCTTAATTGTGGTGGTGGTTAAAAATTATCATTACCTGTAAAGAATATATTTTTATAAGTGTGTGGTTTTTTGGTGTTTTAAGATTAATATTTTTAAATTATTAATTTGGAATAAATTTTTTTAATTATTTAAAAGTATATATGACTGAACAAACGTTTTAAAATATAAAGATCACATTGAAATAAGGGTAAAAGATGAAAAACAACTTTATTAATAATTTAGCCACAATAAAGAGGTACATGTAATTTTTACTTGTAGGAAAATCTGAAAGTTTCTTTAGAAAAATTGGTCATTTTTAAACCTCTGGATCCATCAAACTCAAACTTAAAATGCATGTAAAATCTGTTTTTAAATGGTGAAATATAGACGAATTATACAAATGAAATTCAACTGATTTCAGAATCGAGATTAAGAAAACCATTTTTGAGTTTCTATTTTGCAATAACCTTCTGAGTATTTAAGTGTGTAGTATGTTGGCTTAATTGTATTTATGCTATAAAAATGATTTAATATTGTTTTATTTATTCTTTGTTCAATATAATTTTTATATTTTTCAAAAATATTTAATGTGATTCTTTTTATTATTATTTCCATTTTGTCGTTAAATTTGGACAATAAACATAAAAAATTATTAATGTTGATATTTTGTTACGTTATCTTAACAATAACATAATCTTTGTTCATTGATAACTGTTTAAAGTTCCATTATTATGATTATGGTAGGTCAAAAGATGAGGCAAAGTTTGAAATATGATTGCAAAGGTTGGTGAATCATATGTCAAGTCAATCAATTTGTTTGGAGAGTACCGAGTCTCTTAGCCTTTGAAATATCAAGTACAGTCATCTTAAATAAAAGTCAGTATTTAAACAAAAACTACTACCTCCACCATCACCGTTGATTGATTAATTAGTATATATATATAAAAAAAAATTGGCTTCAATTTTGATAGAGTTTTATGAGAATTGAAATGCTTCTTACCTCTCCTAATATAATGTAAAAATAACATCTAACTTGTAAAATAAACAATCATCTCCCTTACATTTTAATAAAATAATGTTCCTACCCTATACTATTTAAATAAACATTCACTCTTTTATATTATTAATTGTAACACAATGCCGGATCATTTCTTTTATTAAATTACCTAATTATCATAAATCGTATCAGATGATCAAATAGGTAACATGGTTGTTATTTATTTTACGGCAAGTAACACAGTCAATAATAATTCCTGAAAATATAATCAACATACATTTATTAATTCCCATAAAATAATATTATTGGTCCTTGTTAATTTTTGTTCATCTAAAGCCTTAAAAAAATCCTTAAATAATACCGCATTTTTGTAGTATTAGTTCTTACAATGTGAATATGGGTTTTTCCCAACCTATAAATTTTTCATGCCAACTAAATAATCGTTTTCAATTTATTACAGGAATTAAGAAGATACATTATAAAAAATAAAACAAAAATAGTAAAGCTCTTGAATGTACTAATGACCTGTTTGATCAAATTTCTACATAAAAAGTTCTAAGGAAATACGAATAATAAATAAATTAATTTATCATAAAGAAAAAATATTCTATATCTAATTAAAATTATAAAAAATACATTAGAACTTTTAGTAATTAACTTACATATAATTTTTTATTTATAAAAAGTTTATTTTAATTTTTCTTATTATTTTTCTAAAATTGATTGCGAAAAGACTCATCTAATCGGCATACACTAAAATTATAAAAAGGCATATGCGAGAAGTAACAAGGTATTTACACCTATACAAAAATGTAAATCATCACAAAGAAAGTATTTTCAAAATAATTAAGACAAGACTATTAAGTTAACTAATTAAAAAATAAAACTTCGTTGGAACAAAAACTATTGCAGAAAAATCATAATTTAATGCAAAGAAAAAATATCTTCCTAAAATCAAGAACATCAGTATAGTTTAAGGACAAATTGAGTGCTCAATGTAGTTATAGAAGAAATATCGGCATTGCTATTTACATGGAAACTATGTGCCTAAAAGGGTCCAGTTTTCAAGTGATGGAGTGCACTAGATAAGGTGCTTTTATAGTCATTAATTAAAAAAATTAATGGTTAGAATTTGTGATTAGAAAACAAATGCATATGCGTACCAAAACTTTAAATAAATTACAGTCTCAACTACTGGTATTTTAATCAATGACTATAAGTGCACTTTATTGCCTAATATACACTACTCACTTTATTAAAGCTAAATCAATCTAGCCTTAAAAATTACTACTGAAAAGAAAATAAATTTTATCCATCATCCACTATGCCAAATCATTATATTAATCTTCCAGCATGAAAAACGGTTGTAAACATCTCCAGGTTGATACGAAGGGCTGAGACCTACCTTAATACTTCATCATAGGAACCTAATGCTTCCAGAATGCTTTCTACCCAGCTGTCAGGAAGGTTACAAGAAAACAAATGTTATAAACAGGATTTCAAACCAGTCTAGAAAACTAAATTATCATAGGTCAATTCACGTCTATATATAACAAAAATGTGTCTAAGTCCTAAAATTTATCAAGTAGTGAGTTAAGTCCACATTACCGAACAACAATATTTTAGTTGCTGAAATTACAAAAACTAATGATTAAATGATAATGTAAAAAAATTTACGATTTAATTTAGTATTTCATAGTCTATACTAGCACAAGGGTCTCTTTATGTACTATACCAATTTAGCATCCGGTAGACCAGGAGGTGAAAAGAGGGTTAATCAACAGAAGGAACTTATAAAAATTCATTTACTATAAAGGAAAAATAAAAATCATATTCACTACAATTTTTTTAGCAAGGAACAGAGAAATTTCCCGTTTGGCATTGTGTATATTTTTGTAGTGATTTCTATAATTTCCCAAAGGTTTTATGTTGACTCCAAACAATTCAACCGCACCAACATAATAGCATAGAAAGAAACATGACACGAAATAAAACATATAGTACCGGTCAAATATAGGCAACAGTAACAGATAACAGTTTTTAAAAAGGGGAAATTGAACAAATAGATCCTAAGCTTAGTATGGCCACTACGAACTCTTGGGATGACTTCAGAGGTTATAAAACTTTGCAGACAAACCCTTCCGTCAGTTAACAAAGTGAGTTATTCATCATGCATTTTGCACATTTTCATTAACTTGCATAAAATGGTCCGTTATATTAATTTAAAGTATATTACGTAAAGGCTTAAGTTTTAATACTTTATAAATTTAAATAATTTGGTCGGTACTTCCTTCTTGTCTCCAACTCTCATCTTCCTTCTTTAATCTCTTCTTACTCACTAGTCACCTTGCCTTTAGAGAGGGAAGAAACTAGTTGAATAGCTAGTTAGAGATAATATGATAGGAAATGGGCAATTGGTCGATCAGTTAGATATGAGAAGATATAAGTAACGGTTATATGAAAATAAAAAATATTTTGAACACTCAATAAAACAAAATTTGAATAGAGACGCAATTAGATTTAAGAAGTATCCAGAACTTAATTAGACATTATAGAAAATAAGTGTATAACAACGAAAGAAAATTAAAAAAAAAGAAAAAAAAAAAAAAGCTTCTCTCATTTTTTAAAAAGACGATGACAAAGGGAAGACTATCATGTGTAATTAATAATAAACATGTACCAAGTAATGAAAGTAACATGCAGCCAAGTGGACGAAAAGATTTGATTGCAAGATTTTGAAAGTTTGAGAGTCTCTCGTGAAGATTCTAAAGTATTTGTTACTTCAAAATGGCCCGGTACAGCTTATAGTGTTTTCTTTTCTAAAATGCATTAACTAATAAATTTAGAATAAAGATAAATTATTAAATCTAGAGTTATTCTTAAATAGTCCAAACGCCTATATACTCAATTCCAAAATTAGAAAAGCTTGTTAAAACATTGCGCAAAATTGTTTTAAGAGGAAGAAAATCTTCTCCGGATGACCGACCACAGTGAAAACTCAAACAAAACAGGTACGGAATAATTATTCAAAGAAATATCACAAGAAAGATCCGGAAAAAGAATTTCTAAAAAGTGGTTGTGATTACCCTTCGAGGCCTGGTTGTGTTGGGTTGAACACATTAGAGAAGCCTAAACTTCTTGCCATTGCGGCAGTTGTCTCACCAATGCATGCAACAGAATTGTTCCACTCTAAATCTGAAAGAAGATTCTTCCAGGCACTGTTACAGCAGAGTATCTGAACTAGGTAAATTATTTCAACGGGGAAGCTGGGTAAACCGAAAAAGTACAATCTCTTAAGAAACGTCCCTACTTATTTCTACTGCACAAATAATATAAAGCAAGATTGCCGTCATTCATACAGTACCAGGAGTCATTCTGATGTTGATTAAGAAATGGTAAAAAACGGTATCCCACTTAATTGGTATGAAAACAGTCACAGGATGCTTTAAGAAAGCTTAATAGATTCCCCTCTTACATAGAATTGAATATTGACTTCAAATATACTAAACTATCCGAAGGATTGAATTGAATTTGACATTATAAAAACTTAAAAGGGAAAAAAAGATAGAGTAAAAAGAAACTCACCGAATAGCAGATGGTGAAGCTGCTGTAAGAACAGGGGCATCAAATGCTAGTTTTAGAACCATATGGTCAACATGTTGAACTGGAACCTAACAAAGAAGTTTAAAATAGGGGAGGCAGTGAATCTCTCAGAGATAGAGACCATAAATAGCCCACTCTAGTCTAGAAGTTGTTCCACATGCAAGAAACGGTCCGTTATGATCAAAGCTAAACCAATTGTTATGTACAAAAATGACAATAAAAAAAAAAAAAGTCAATGTACAGATAGTTTATAGACGCCCCATGTTCTTAGGCTGTAACTTATAAACATCACAAAACAAATGTTATGGCATGTGCATTACGTGGAAGCATAAGAGCAAAAACAATTAAAAAATTATAAGAAGCAAAATATATTACCTCTAATAAAGAGAAGAGAAAATATAGAACACTAGAAGAGACAATGAGAATTGTATTTGTAAGAGTGGAATTAAATTGAAATATACCACAACAAAGGTTTTTGCAGGCTATGGGGAAGAAACTACACCACAAACTAATTAATGGCTAATATTAAAACTAAAACAATACCCATATAATTTATGCAGTAAAAATAGACAACCAATTAGAGCCATTGAGAGTCACACTCAACAATAAAAATATTGTAAGGACACAATCCTCCTTGCAATGAGAGTTAAACACTCAAAAATAGAAATATAAGAGACATATTGTAAGGACACAATCCTCCGCTTTTGTAACCTTTTCCATTAAACTGCATAACAGAGCACATGCACAACCAGCATACATACTTTCATACATAAATACGTACTCATATACATACATACAGGTAAGTTGTTTCTCAACAGCCATGAAATATATTTTTGGTAATGTAACATTAATAAACATTAAACTTGAAGTTTAACCCAACTAATCATATGAAACACCAAAAGAATATTTAAGGCTTGTAAGGAAGAGGTATGGCTAAAACAATGTACCGTTGTATATGTATTCATTCTAGTAACCTCAAATCCACGCTTTGAAAGTCCATCCTCTGGTTATATAAATGTCACAGTCAATTAGCGTATGATTGCCCTCACATTTATTAATCCAAGTATTGAACTTCAGAGTATCTTTTTAAAAGGTAATAAGACATATCATGTACCAATCTCATTGCTAGCCTTTGCCGAAGCAGGATAGAGAACGGTGCATTTATTTCCAGTCTTAGGAAGCTCAGTAGCCAAAACCTTTCCTGTTGCTGGAAATTATCAAAACCATAATAAGTTTCAGTTTCAGAAGTTGAAGCTTCAAATTGCAGTTTGGCAAAAGCAATACTGTGGGACAAAACCTACCAATGAAATGCTACAATCATGGTTAGAATTGGTTAATTTTCTTCAAAAGTAAAGGACTGGTCAGAGTCGTGATCTCCCCTATCTAGAGCATATCTTGAAACTACTAAGGTTAAACTATTTATTTGGTCCATACAGTTGGCACTGTTTTAAGTTTGAGTCTCTAGACGAAAACAAATATAAGTTTAGTTCCAATACCTGCACTTTTGTTGAAGAACGGTCCTTGAATTAAATCTTTATTAACGGCATCAAGGCAAGGATGACACATAGCAATGACGTCTCTGAAAAGTAATCATTGGGTACTTATTGAGATTACCTTAAGAGCTAGTTCCGGTATAAAAGAAAAATCTAAGTCCTTTATATAGAATGCTCTAAGCCATTATTTTCTTCCTTAACTCTGTCAATATAAGACTCTTGTCATCAAAACAACAGCCATGCACTTGTCTCCCAACAGAGGTTCAAAATAGTTACCTAAGTTCATCAGAAGGTGACTGATGACAAGCTGGATGGAGGAAACCTTCAACCATAGCTGGAAATACTCATTGTCTTCTAAAATCTTCAAATGAGTATTCAATAGATCATATGCTTTTGTCAGTGACTGATAAAGATTTAAAACTGCAACTATTAGTGCATCAGCTTTTGAAGATTGGAAGCAGTGGCCCAAAACTAAATGCCTAGTACTCTTAAATGTTCGTTGAAGGTTGAATGGAGTGGTGTCGGCACAGTCATAAGGTGTGTGTATGATATTACTTGACCCAGGGATGGACTTGGTGATTGAAGCAATAAGGGTGTTTGTCGACGAGGAATATAGGGAAGTATATTCAAGCATAAAATCTAAGAGATTCTCATCGTAGTTAAGGAAGAATGCTACCATCATGTATTAATAACTAAAGTTTCATGTTTTCTGTTCCATAGCGGTACTCCTAAAGTAATATAACCTATAGGGACCAAGTGATTTTCATTCACATCTTTGTCACTTGTCAACCATGTCAGCTACATGTGACATTTAAACTAAGATGTAATGGTAGAGACCAGTCTTCAAAAAAAATGCAGGACTAGAGACTAAAAGTTTCGTTTTTCCCATCCAATGAATAGTACTTAAAGTGGCATCAACTGAGCAATCTAAATGAATATTTAAACCAACTATTCATGTTATTCCATAGTCTCCTTTAATAGCCTTAAGAATTTGAGATTGAGGAGATGACTATATATTTCTTTAGTCAATCAAGGTAAAGAAGTGAGACTAGGGTAGTAAAATGTATGAGATATTTAAATTCAGCTTCAGCATACACCCAATTACACGGATACCTCTTGATGGCACAAAGGCAATATCAAGGGATCGGTTTGAAGACTGCAAAGTTTCCTCGAAAATGCTTGCAGTGCCGGTCCCAACAACACCTATTTTGACATGAGGCATCCCAGAAGCTCTAGGTACAACAATCAAGAGAAAGATAATCATTTGCTAAACAATTAACGCATTCACCAAAACCATACAAAACTGCAATGTACACAAACCAAAAAAAAAAAAGTATTGTAAAGAATAGAACACAAATGCTTAGTTATTTATGTTATTCTTTGTATCATTGCATCAAACCAACTATAAATTTTATCAACAAAAAATAGACCAAAACAATAAACAACTATCTCTAATGATTTACATTGCATATTTGACAACTAATGCACAATCCTGATAATTGGATAACATGTTGCATAACAGGATATTTCAAGTATTCTTCCCATATAAAGACCATGGTTAAAGGGAAGAAATGCAAATTGTTAAAATGGTACAAAATGTATTCAAAGTAATCCGAGAAAATATATCAAGTGGGTGATGTCACTGAAGAAAATAAATGATGAAAAATTAGCAGAAATATCAACACACTTTACAAACTTTAGCATACCCAGATCAATGTATAATGTGACTTTTTTCACTTGTCAGCAAATAAGTACATGTCAAATGGAAGGGTCATACTATGCGGTCTTATTTTACTCTATTTGGATCCCGTTATGCCACATTATTTAAGACTCTTGCTATTTTTCTCCAATGCAAAGATCTTATAAAACCCACACTTTAATAGTTTTTCATTTACACTTTAATTGTTCAAAATTTAAAAGAACAATTGTTACTCTTATAACCAAGGTCTTATTTAAGACTTAAAGTCCTAAACTTCATGCCACATCAAAGTTCCTCCAATGGGGGGGTCTTATACGAACCAAATTTTAAGCTTATGACTCTGGCTATAACACTTGTGTTGGAGATGCCCTAGTGCATATTTGGCTTGCACTCCACAATAAGGCTAAATTGATCTTGGAGGGCAAAAGAATGCTCAGATTAATTTTCAAAATCATTAGGATTGAACTAAAGGTTACTTCTGAAAAAATGTTTTACTTCAATTCATTAAATAATTTGTTTAAAATACACTATACTAGAGAAATTTTGCACAAATTACCGAAGCACTGATTGTTTACCTCCATGCCTCTAGAAAGACTGAACCTGCCTCAGGAGAAGTTATGACAACCCAGTCAAATGCATTGTCTGCATGTATCAAGTATGAGGAAAGTGACAAATCAGTGAAAATTATAAGGCACTAACATGCATAACTGATCTTGTCATTGTATCAGAAAAGATGGATGAGATGTAACATGCAATTTGCAAACGATACTTTTGTTGACAAAATAATTATACGTTCATAAACATCAAAGAACCACATTTAACATTGAATATCACAAATGTGGTATGGAACTCTAGAGGTCTCACAACTCATAAATAGGAGCAAGAAAGATTATATATATATATATATAAAAAGTATATATATATTATACAAGGAAAGAAGTATAATCAAAGAATTCAAATGTAAACTGAGTAGGAGATAATAAAGGTATATTGTACACATTTGTAGCTAGCTATAAACCCTCATTTTCAAGGAGAATATTGGTAACGCGAAGTAAACAATATCACATTATAAATGTCACCAATAAGAATGCATGCATGCATACAATACAACATGCACAAAGATATGACAAAATATTATCATTTGAATCAACGTAGTAGTTTAAAAAAGGAAGAAAAAAATATTGTAAAATGCAGCTAAAAGTAACATGTGCACAACACAAATATGACTACTATCTACAGGTGTTTGTGCTTCCTTGGCCACTACTTCCTATTAAGCATGCATAAATTTATTCTAAAAATTGGCCCAATAAAAGATAAATATATAATTATCTTTACTAGATAAAAATGGCACAAGTCAAATCTTATAAAACATTTGGTATGATTTTTCCTAAAACTTACCACCTAATACAGAAGGAAGCCTGTCTAAATCAGGTCCCTGCGTGTGCTCAATGAGTGGAAGCTCCAAACAATTGATTTCATGTTTAGCCTGCACTCAACATCGGAATTACCTAAATAGCTTCAGTGTATATGATTAGTCAGACCTGATGACCACTACAAAACTTAAATGGGCAAGCTAAAAAGTGTGGTTATAATTTGAGGACCCTATTTTATTGACATGGCCTTGGCTCCAAACCTAGCTGAACATCTAAGAGTATGTTTGGTTCCAATTATTTTTGGGAAATTCTTTCTAAGATTTCTAATTCAGAATTTCATTATAAGCTGTTTAAAATAAACTAATCTCAATCATGAAGTATATAGCAGATAATTCTGATAAAACCTCCTCCTTAATATTTACCGGGGGAAAATAGCGTGTGAAGTTCTCAATGGAAAAAGATAAAAAAATAAACAAAGTAAATACAGCGTGCGCAACATCAATTTGGATTATGCAGCAATTTGTTCATAGTAGAGAGAAATGCAAAAACATACATGGAACTTCTATGTAATGGTTTAGAATAAAAACATTTAATATGAATAGATTGCCAATTCACTTATATATTTAGGGAAAAGTACACATTGGAAGCACAAGATAATGATGAAGATGAACATTTTATTATTTCTTTTCAACTTGTGATAAACACACCTCAGTGACATGGTTAAGAAAGAATAAACATGGCGGAGCTGCTTTAAGATTCAATAAAGAAAGAAAGAGTGAGAAGAACAACAGCTGGCGTTCATCACCAAACTGAAGCTCTTAAACCGTTTGAGAATGCTTCTACAGGATAAAGGAAATGCCAAACCATTACATATAACGTGCAACTTTAGTATTTATCAACTGTGAAGAATTTGTAGCTGATCGGTCACAAACATCAATCTGGACCGAACGTTAAACTAACAACCTAGTGTAATCATCACTTGTAACATATGCTACGTAAAATATAATAGATCATTGTCCGGACGTTTATATTCATAGTTAAACTTTATAGTTTTAAGAGAACGTAGTTTTAACATATAATACAATAATCACAAGTCATAGAAAATTCTGACAGTAAAAATAGGGAAGGCAAAATCATAGAAAGCAGTACATATTGTCATCATTCATTTCAACCTTTAATCAAACACCTAGAGGACGGAATGGTATTCAGGTTCTAAAAGCACGTAACTCAAAGACTGAAATAGGTGAGAGAGACAGCAAAAACATGTTCATATTGCAGGAAACGCGAGCACAGGAATGAGAATAGACAAGGAAAACATGGCACAGCCAACTCGTTCGAGTTCAAGTCTATAAGATTAAGCACATTGCAATGCGGTCCCAAAAAAACAAATCGTAGCAGTGAAAGGTTAAGTGAGTGAACAGAAGCGAGTACCAGAGCGGCGATGAGCTTGGCGTTCTTGCCGCGCTCTCTAGTGACGACGACTTTGGGCGCGTAATTCGAAGCGGAGGAGGGAGTAGAAGTGGAAACGGCGTCCGTGGCGGAAGCGGCGGCGGTTGTTGGTGGAGGAGCGAGAAAGATTCGCCGTCGCAGTGGGAGAGGCGAAGGTGGAAAGGAGAGAGGGGAGAGAGAAAACTGTGCCATTATTGTAACGTGTTGAGCAAAGGAAGTAGCTCGGGTCCAGCTGTGCTATCAAAAACTCGACCCGTTTCTCTTTGCTTTGCTTTGCTTTATTTTATTATTAATAATTAATAAATTCATGAACTGCTCAAAATATCTGCCGACAAAAACCCTATTAAATTAGAGACGGATTAAATTAAGATTAAGATCAGGTGGAGTTGATGCCACGTGGCACGCGGTGGTTGGGAGATATGGATAGCCGTTTGGCGTGTTGGTGCTTGAATTGCAATGATGAGATTAACGGTGGGGATTTGCGTCCCAATCTCCCAACCCGACCCTAACCTGCTTCTTCCGAGTACTACGTGGATGCTTATTGCTCTGTGCCCTACCTCCCAGCAACAGTACCATCAAATCAAGTGGAAATAAATATATAAAAACTAAAATAAGTAAATTTTTGGTAAAGAGAGTGGAGAAAGATGAAGGTCTGAAATTATTATATTTTTTTATAAATTTATTTTTAAATTTCATTTCATTTTTCCATTTGTTCTTTTTTATCTGCAATCAGACATCAAAGATATCAGTTTTCCATTTTCTAGTTTTTGTCTAATATTAGTAAGACAAATTGAATAGGAATAATATACTCCTACAAAAAATAAGTCATTTGAATTCCAAGTTTTAAATATTGACAAATTCATTTTTACCTTCGTTGCATACATTATTTGTTATTAATGCATTGGATTTTTTACATTATTAATGTAGGTCAGAGAAAAAAAAATGGTATCCTTTTAGTTGCCACACATTTATGATCAAAAAAAGTTCAGAAATGTATTTAGTAAAATTTTTAGTAATTTCTAAATTATTTTAATAATTTTATAATTTAGTTTGACTAGTGAGATTCACTAATCAGGTGAATTTCAGTTAAATTTTGTATTTTTTTTTTCATCTGACATCAATATATAGAGATCGACAATTTTGCATATTAAATAAGTCATACTGCCTTGGGCGTATTATTTTTTATTTCTCCAACTTGAAAAAGAGTAACTTTTTTGAATTTTGAATTTTAACAAAAGTAGATCAGAGAATATTTCTCAACATTTATAATGAATTAAAAGCAGAAAAGGATATTTTTTTTTAAGTTTTAAATGTATTGAAAGTTTTTTTTTAATAAAAGCTGTCTATTTTTTTATTCATTGAAAAGTATACCATTCAATCATTCATCAACATGAAACCTATAATACTTATAATACGATACATTGTACCCTCCATGTTATGCTATTACTGAATTAGTGATTAATTAGTGTTTTCTATTTTAAATCTAGTTCTTAATTTCCATGTATTGTACTGTGTTTTCTGTCTAAAAAAGTTTCATATATTGAAAAATTTGTAATTGATTGATATTATAAAAATATATATTAATAGTACATGAATGTGGAAACCTGCATTATCTTAGTACAGAGTAAACAAATGATAGGGTCTTCCATGGCTTTATTAAAAAATTGCTTAATGTGGAAAGAACCAACTTGCTTTTTCTCTGTTGTTGTTGAAATGATAGCAACTTGCTAAGATTAACGCCGTCGACACAGTACTTATTACAGATTCCCATTGTCTACCCAAACACACCACTTCCTTTAACAACCTATATTCTAGTTGAGATAAAAAATAAATATAAAAAAAAAACTTATTTTCTCATATTCTAAAGGCACGTGTTTTTTTTTTCTACGAGCAGTTTTTTTTTACTAAATAAATAAATAACCAGTTGTGTGTTTGTTTAGTTCACTTCATATTAAAAAAAAAAGTCTTCTTTGCTTTGATAAGTAATAAATGATTGTTTAGCTTGTTTTATGAAGAAGGTTGTAACTTAATTTAATGATACAATTTTAGTTATTTTTAATGTTATTGTTTATTTTACTTGTTATTTGTTAATATTGAAGTTCTTACTAAAATTTATTTGTCGATATTAAATCAGTGATGAACCTTAATCAATAATTTTGAAAGGTTAAAACAACGTATTAAAGCTGAATATAAGTTTAATGGTTAATCTTCTTATAAATATAATGTTTAATGTTCTTAGTTTTTGATAAATAAATTTGAGAATTTTCAAAAAATTTGAGTTATTAATAAATTTTTGTGATCTATTAAATTTTCGTTATTTTAAAATTTGCCACTTGAGTCTTTACAGTTAAATATTTATGTAAATTTTGTGGTGTGATTATTATTTTGCATTGTTATTCTCTTTAAATATCGTTACATATCGCCACATAAGATTTTATGTATTTATAATGATATATTTTCCAAATATTGATGGTTTTAAACGAAAATTGTTTTTAACTTTAATTTAAATTATAAATTTCAAAATAAATGAATTATAAACTATAAAAGTATTAAATATAAGACTATAAAATTATAAATTACAAAATTACAAAAAATTGAAATTAATAATTTAGAATTTTATAATTTCATGATTTGATAATTTATATTTCATAATTTCATAATTTCACAATCTCATAATTTTATAATTTATAATTTTGTAAATTTATAGTTTTATAATTATATAATTTTATATTTTATAATTTCGTAATTATGAAATCATGTACTTTTATAATTTGTAATTTGTTAATTTTTGTAACTTTATATTTTTTAGTTTTTTTATTTTATAATTTTATATTTCACAATTTTATCCTTATATATTTTATATTTTTATAATTTTGAATTTTTTTTCTTATCTTTGTTTTCATAATTTTATAAGCTTAATTAAATTTAAAAATAATTGTCTTTAAATACAATCAATATTAAGAAAATATGTCTTATCACATCTTTTATAATAAAATATTATAAAATATTATGTGACAACTTTTAAGATAAATAATAATACAAGATAATGGTCACGTCACAAAAATAACAATAACATTAACATTAAACGGGAATTCAATCAAAAAGTTTTAAAATTTTAAAAACTTAATAAAACACAAAATTTTATTAAGGTTAAAATACTTTTTTGTCTCAATTTTTGTTAAGTTTTTTCAAATAAGTCCTAATTTTGGTTTTGTGTTCAAATAGGTCCCAATTTTCGTCAATTTTGTTCAATTAGGTCTTTTTTTGTTAACATCGTTTAAATCATTAACGGCCATAAACAATGACTGCCACATGTCACTTTGTGATTTTTTTTAAATTTTTTTTTAATTTCTTTTAATTTTTTAATTTTTTTTTAAATATACACGTGTCAACCTAGGAGTGTGCCACGTGTCACTTCGTGGTTTTTCTGAATTTTTTTTAAATATTTTTTAAATATTTTTTTAAATTTTTAAATGTCCACGTGTCAACCGAATAGGGTGCCACGTGTCAAAGTCAATGTTCTAAATTCAATTTGGTCCCTATATTTGTTATTTTTCTTCAATTAGGTCCCAATTTTTGTTAACATTAACCAATTTGATCTATCTCTAAATTAAAACCAAATTTAATTTTTATATTAAAATTCACATTTTTTATTAAATATTTTTATATAATATATTAAAATTCACATCATTATAACTTTGATATAAAAATTTAATTTGGTCACATCTTTGATGGGACCAAATTGGTTAATGTTAACAAAAATTGGGACCTAATTGAACAAAAATAACAAATATGGGGACCAAATTGAATATAGAATATTGACTTTGACACGTGGCACACTACTAGTTGATACGTGGACATTTAAAAAAAATAAAAATAAAATAAAATAAAATAAAATAAAAAATTCAGAAAAACCATGAAGTGACACGTGACACGCTCTTGGGTTGACACGTGTATATTTAAAAAAGATATTAAAAAATTTATTTATTTTTTTAAAAATTCAAAAAAAAAATAAAATAAAAAATAAAATAAAAAATCAAAAAAACCACGAAGTGACACGTGGCAGAGTCACTGTTCATGACCGTTAATGATTTAAACGGTTTTAGCAAAAAATGACCTAATTGAACAAAATTGACGAAAATTATGACATATTTGAACACAAAACCAAAATTAGGACTTATTTGAAAAAACTTGACGGAAATTGGGAGAAAAAAAGTATTTTAACCTTTTATTAAAGAATCATATGAAAAATTTCCAAATCTATAAAGGATCGAAAACATAATTAAGTGTAAATATAATTATTTTTTGATTGTAATTATAAGTTAATATAGATATATTTCTTTTATACCACCATACTTATCTTGCACGACAAAATAATTGCATATTTCTTAATTATTAAATCATCAATAAAATTAATTCATAATTTTTAATAAAAAATCGTCATTGATGGTGGATCTGGATTAGGGTTTCCTCGATCCCCACTAAATTCATATAATTGACCATAACATAAGAAGGGGATTATTACTGCACCTTAAACTTTTCTTTTGCACTCCCACAGCAGTTTACTGTGATGTTAAACATTTTCCTCCGTAATTACTGCAGTTGTATTTACTTATCTTCGCACCTCAAGTCATTGTATTTTGACCTTACCGAATTTACAAATTTAGTTAAAAAATTCACAAAATTTTAATATACGATTAAGAAATTTATTGCAAATTTGATTTAAGAACTTACTGGATTTTAAGATCTGATTACAGAATGTACCGTACCGAATTTTAATATCTGATTACAGAACTTACCGAAATTCGAAACACTATTTAAACAGTTACCAAATTTTGAATTCAGATATATATATATATATATATATATATATATATATATATATATATATATATATATATATATATATATATATATTATTCATATTTTAACCTTGTTTCTGATTTTTTTAGTTTTCTTTTTAATTTTTTTAATGTCTTTTTTTAGTAAAGAAATTAATTAAAGTGCTGATTAACTTATAATTTAGAAATACATTTTAAAAAAATATGTTAAAATTTTATATTATACTAATTAAAATTGAAATTATATTATAATTGAAATTCGGTTAACACTTGTTAAATTATATTAAAATTTTATATTATACTAATTAAAACATTAAATAAATTTTAGTTAATTTTTTATTAAATTGAAATTGACACAAATAAAATATATTTTATTTGTATATAAATTTAATTAAATATATAAAAGAAAATTATATGATTAAAATGATTATTAAGTTTTAAATTTAAAGAAAATTATATTGATTAATAAAATTTACATGATATATATTGATTATATATGAAAAAGTATATTAAATTTAAAATTAATATGTACATTAATATAAAAAAATTATAATGATTAATAAAAATTACATGATAAAAATACTCACATTGCCATTTGAGTTAGTGTTAATAACACATTTATTTAATGGCTAGAACACTTAATTATTTAGAATTTAGGGTTTAATAACATCATGATTGCTCACATACCCATTATCATGTGAGTATAGCTGCAATTGGATAAAGATTTAATTGACGACAAATTAATTTCTTTGAAGTAGAAGTAGAAAAAGAAAAGGGTTAAATATGTTTTTGGTCCCTCAAGTTTCAGCGAAATTTGGAATTAGTCCCTCATCAAAACTTTTGACCAATTTAGTTATTCATCTTTCAAAATGCGTGAATTTAGTCCTTTTAACCAAATTTTGTTAAGTTTATTTGACGTTTTAAGTGCATTTCATCCTTTTATGATAGTATTTAAGTTAACATTGAAGCAAAAATGTGTCAAACAGTATAAATAATCTAAATACTATCATGAAATGTGCTTGAAATGTCAGATAAAATTAACAAAATTTGGTTAAAATGACTAAATTCACGCATTTTGGAAGATGGATGACTAAATTGGTCAAAAGTTTTGATGAAGAATTAATTCCAAATTTCGCTGAAACTTGAGGGACCAAAAACATATTTAACCCAAAAGAAAAAGATGTTAAAACGTTACTATTCAAACATACCTGCAATTAGATTGGTAGAAGAATATGTTATTGGATTTTTGTGTTTTTTTGCAAAAGTTAAATATTTTTCAACAAAACTTTTTTTGTATTTAAGTTGAATCGTATGATTTTATGAATAATAATAAAAATAAATTCATATAAATGAAAACAAATTAGGATAAATATTGAAAGAATGACGTGTCAGTTTCTTTTGTGGCTTTATATAAGTTTCATTGATTTAGTTAACAATATAAAGTTTTATCATAATGTATAGGAATGATGTATATAAGATATAATAAAAGGTAACTAAATCATTTAACTTTATTTCTAAATAATTATTAACTTAATTTATATAATCTATATTCTATATACTATCTATACTTATATACAAATTATTTTTATTTTTTGTGTTCGTATTTTTGTTTTAAAATTTATACCTTAAATAATTTTTTGTTTAAATTAAATTTATCAGTTTTATTTTTTTTAAATTAACTGTTTTTTAACTTAATAAATTGTTAATTATAAAACTACCTATAGAATGTATAAAAACTATTTATACTTGTATGTACTTATTTATAATAATAATTCTTCTTGTTGGCTGCAACCTCCAGCAGTTGCAGGGCGATAGCCACCAAACATTTGCCCTCTCTTTCGGTTGCCATGGGCATTCAACTAAACTTGTTAGTCCATCTTGGTAAAAAGGCTTTTAAAAGTTTAATTAAATTTAATAAAATATAATTATAATAACTTTTAAGTCAATTAAACTTCGATCTAATGAAATATAAAAATGTCAAACATAAAACTGCAGTTAATTTAGCTATTTTACTACAATCTACATACACTCTCATTATCTTGTTTCATTCATCAATGTTTAAATAGTACTTAATTAACTCCGTAATAAATTTTTTAAATATTTTTTAGATTAAATATTTAGAAAATAAAATATCATATATTTGAATAGGTTAAAATATTTTTTTAGTCTCAATTTTCGTCAAATTTTATCAAATTAAATCTAATTTTGTTTTTGTGTTAAAATAGGTCATAATTATTGTTACTTTTTTTCAATTAGATCATTTTCTCTAATACCATTTAAATCACTAAAAGTAACTGTCAAGTGTCACTTCGTGATTTATTTTTTTTTAATTTTTTTTAAATGTTCACGTATCAAATTTTATTGAATTTAGTCTCATGAACCAATTTTGTCCCTCTCCAAATTAAAATAAATTTAATTTTTATATTAAAATTCACATTTTTAAATAAATATTTTATATAATATATTAAAATTCACATCATTATAATTTTTATATAAAAATTAAATTTAATTTCATCTCGACAAAGACAAAATTGGTCAATTTTAACTAAAATTGGGACTAAATTAAACAAAAATAACAAATATATGGATCAAACATGTGACACAATTGATGAAAATTATGACCTATTTGAACATAAAAATAAAATTATAACTGATTTGACAAAACTTGACAAAAATTATAACCGAAAAGATATTTTAACCATTTGAATAATATTAAGTCTCTTATAAATTTTGTAGTTAATAGAGTGAGTAGCGATTAAATTATCATTATAATTCAAAACTAAAAATATATCATAATTTTATTTTTATTTTAAAAATATAAAACTATAAAAATCTAATTTATTATTATTTTTATGTCTTGATTACTAAATTATACAGTAAAGATTTGTCATATAATTCGATAAAATTATAAAAATGTAATTCGATACAAATTATTTGTACAAATTTTAATATATAAATATATATATATATATATATATATATATATATATATATATATATATATATATATGTGTGTGTGTGTGGGGTGATGAAATTAGATAATAATTACAATTTATAAATTTTTAAAATAATAAAATTTCATGTGTTATAATAAGATAATATTTAAAATTTAAGAAATATTTGCTAAACAAAATTTATCAGATACAACAAAACAAAAATTTGCATATGTAGACTACTTATTAAAAAGAAAAATTTCAAGAAAAAATGATAAAACAATTTTTAAGTAATTTTGTCAAAAAAAAAAAACACTCTCTATGCAAATTTTTAATTAAAGAAACACATTATTACTTTTGTTAAATCATTAAATACAAATGATTTAGATAAAAATAGCAAAACATGCAATTCACGTGTAAACATAATCAAAAGAGGAAAGAAGTCATGACTCTATAAGCTATAATTATTCTTCAAAGTTATATAAAGATCTACATAGATAGAGAAAACAATAAAAAACATTTATATATAAATAAAATTGGGTTTTAAACAGATTTATAAAGCTTTTGGTATTTCCAAGAAGGGTTCTTAGTTTGTAATATTTTTTACTTCCTTCTACTTCTACTGACAGAAATTAAAAAAAAAATCAATCAAACTATAAAATTGCATAAAGAATTCAAGTGCAAGGAAGAGGACAAACTTAAGCATAGTTAATTATTCGAACAAACAAGTTTAAATATCCCCATTACTCCTAGGAGTGTAAACAAATGATTTAATTGAATTCCTAGCTCTGGTTATCAAAATTCAAGTCCACTCCAGAATTAGGAGGGATTCTTCAGAAAGTTACAAGGGAGAATGTTAATGTGGTTGTTCAAGGGCGAGATGCTGTTGGTAAGTCCTACTCCTGCCATGCACGCACTTAACTTACTTGCTGCTGATGTCCTCCATAAATAGGGTATGCCCCATAAGCAGCAGCATAGATACTCGGGTCATGAGGAGCTGGTAAAGCATACCCATAACCATCATAAACAGTTCCTCCGTAATACGCCCCACTCCAAGGACTCCCCAATTCTCCTCTAAACTGCTACCCATACAATTTATGTTAGACACTACCAAATCTATCAAAACCAGAAAGTTTATAATTATACTATTCATATCTCCATTCAAATGACAACATATGACAAACTTCTAACATTAAATAATCATAATTAAGAATACATATAACAGAGGTTACCTGCTTATTTGCTGGATTGCGGCCCCACGAAAGACGAACCATTTGCTTGCCAATAGTTGTCCCATTTAGCTTCTGCAATGCCTCTTCAGCATTATTTCTGGAAAGGTTGATGCAGTGGACACACATTTTAATTAAAAACCATGATATCTGTGAATACTTATGTTAAGATTTAAATGACAGGATCAGCACTCCTACCTGTTTGCAAATTGTACAAAACCACATCCTTTTCCAACAGGGATCTTAACAGAGACTATCTCACCATACTGGGAGAATGGCTGCCTAAGATCTTCAGCAGTGACATTAGGGTCAAGACCTCCAACAAATATCTATAATCGAATCCACCAACAGAAAATACAGTGACAAATCAATTTTATTTTTTGGGTGAAAAAAACCTAATAATGAAAAGCTGAAAAGCTTACAGTTGTGTTCGTCGAATCAGCTTCAGATTGGTTTGAGGTGCCATTTGACTGACTTCCTATACAAATAAAGGGACAAAATCAAAGCTCAACCAGTACAGTTATTTCAGACTTTTGCAGCACCAAGCACGGGACAAAATATAAAAGTTAAATTTGAGTGACATAGGCTTTGTTTGTTTACTGTTTTCTGAAACATACATGTTTTCTAAATTTTGTTTGTTTCTGACTACATCTACCAGTGTTTGTTCCTGTACACATTCCTGTTCTCTAAAGGTTTACTCTTTGTCACTTGAATGTATGTAACGGTAAAGAAAGATGACAGAAGAGAGAGTGAGAAAAAAGTTCCAATTGTTTATGTTTTTTTTTGCTTTCTAAAACACTAGAAAACAATTTTCAAAATTTTATAGATTCTAGGTATGAAATTGATTGCAAGATATCCGAGTATAGAATTGTTTTAGAAAACAACTTTTAAAACAAAAAGCTTATTAGGAAAACAAAGATTCAATATTTTTTATCAATCAGCTACTTGCATACTTATGAACAGATAACATCATGCTGAAATAACCACTCCAACAATGAATCCATGCATATAGCTCACATGAGCTTCAATGTTTATCAGCAGTAACATGATCCAAGACACGTACAACAGGAAACAAACCTCTAAAAATATTTTTCTCTAAATTGAATGTATAATAATATCTTTTGCTGGTATTCCATTTAAAGAAGATAATTTAATTTGAGATACTAGACGTAATGGGTGGGATTTGGCGTACCTTGTTGATAGCCAGACGTTTTCCTAGGAGTTGCAGCACCAATACGCATAGGCCTGCTAGAGCAGTAAACTCCATTCATTTCAGTCATAGCTTGAGACCTCTCATTATCATCTCCAAACCTGACGAAACCATAACCCTTTGAACGGCCAGTATTGGCATCAAAAACAACTTTTGCAGCTTTAACAGATGGGTATCTATTAGAAAAAGTTTCATGCAACATGCTATCTGTAACATCAGCAGCTAAATCTCCTACAAAAATAGAAAGATCAGGGACATTATCTGAACGCTTGTCTCCTGTGCTAAATGATGCCCAGTTCAGGCGGAAAGGTTGCTCTGTGTTGGGCATCAATATCGCACCATAAGTCTGCAAAACTTTCTCAGCTGTGCCATGCGAATAGAATTCCACAAATCCATAACCCTCTGATAGACCAGTCTGCTTATTTCGAATAACCTTAATGGAGGAAATCTGCAGAAATGTACAATACTAAATTATACCAAAAGCTCAGGAACCAGTTTTCATCATTTATACTTCAAATGCCACTAGCAGATGAATGACACTGAAATCACTTTTTTTTAGTTCAAATAAAACTACTTTACCTGCATCAACTCCACCTGTGTCTAATCTAAAACCATTAATGCTTAAGCCCAACCCAGATAACAGAGACAAAAACCTTCAAATTCGCTTAAATCCTAATTTTTCATACAGATTACAGATTTTTGCACACAGGCACTTAACCCTCCAACTTCCAACCGATTCAAATTTAATTAAATTGAAACAAATGGCACCACCTAAATGTATCATAGCTTGAAATGCCAGAAAATCAAATTAGAGAGAAGCTAATTGAACAAGTAAGACACAGAAAGCAAAACGGAAAAGGGGTTTTACCTGTGCTTCATAGCAACATAATGCAGATGAAAAAAAACTATCATAACTGTTCACTAGTCACTGTGACACAATATTTCCTCGTTATACTCCTTATGTATAAGGTTTCAGACACAATTTCAAGTAACACAAAAAGAAAAACCAATAAAACCTTAATTAAATTAAACAGGTTGAGGTTGCCTGAAGGATTTGCAAACAGAATAATTTTTCAAATAACACAAAAACCAATTTGAAACTCTACTCAATTTCTAAACTTCAATTAGCATGTTTATAAAAAACAAAAAGTATATCACCTTTTTTTATCACAAGATTACAAAAAGAAAACAAAAAGGAAAAAACAAGGGATTATCCTTTCTTCTTACATTGCCGAGGTTGACACTGAACCAAAACGAAACCATGCAAAAAACTTCACATACCACATCATAACAAAGAAAGCTCAATCCAATTGTCAAAAACCCACGTTAGACTCATCATCTCACAATAATGATGATTTGGACAACCTCTTTAAACAAAGAAACCGAACAGGAACAGTTTTTACGTTTGAAAAAAAAAACATCAGAACAATCAGTAAAAGAACACACTAGTACGAGTGTGCGTTAACATGTTGTGCGAGAAAACATATATACAGAGAGAGAGAGAGAGAAAGAAGGACCTCGCCGGTAGTAGCGAAACAGCGGTGGAGATAATTTTCATCCATCCAGTGATGCAAATCCCCGACCCATACGGTCTTGTTCTCGGCGCTGGATCCCTGATGGTGCGCGTGCGACACGTGCGGGAGCTGCTGCTGGTACTGGTGATAGGCGACGTAGGGCTGCGGAGGCGGCGGCGGCGCGGCATAATGCTGAGGCGGCATCATGTGGTGCTGCATTACCATGGCAGCCGCTGGGTACTGCATCGGGAGCCACTGCGGCGGGACGGGCACAGGCTGCGGCGGCGGCGGCGGTGGCGTCTGGTGGTTCTGCTCCGTGGCTTGCGAATCAGAGCCGTTGGATGTTGGTTGCATCTTTTCTCTCAATTACCGTTACGGCAAGCGCCTCTCTCGGCTGTTCCTTCTTCCTTCTTTCACCCTAAATAAATAAATAAAAATAGGAACGAGGCGAGTTGGTTACGCGAGTATGTGTGAAGAGTGAGAGAGAAGGGTTGAATCTGGATTTCGAGAAAGGTCGCGGTGGTGAGGGTCTAAGAGAAGATGATGATTTATGATTTATGATTTATGATTTATGATGAGGATGACGGATTCTTGGGTTGGCTTCGTGAACGCGGTTCCCCTTTCGACCCTTGGATCAAATGGTGGGACGCCATCTCAACCATTGGATCTATTAATCAGGGATATGCATAACACTCCTACTATGCTTCGCTAACTTCGCTTCCCTCTCTCTCCAGGATCCGCCGCCACCTCTTCCTTTCTTTCCCTCACTCCTCACTGCATTTTTCTTATCTTTTATTTATTTATTTATATATATTATATTATTTATTATTATTTTAGTTTGGTCGTTCGTATGTTTGTGTGTGGCAGGTTAACTTTAACCTCGAACAGCTTATGTTACGGTGGTCAGTGATGTTGGGAAGTTAATGGCAGTGAAAACTTAACGGCACGGTAGATTGCCTTGGAATCAGATCACATGATTCAGGACTATGCTATGCTACCATACTATCTGCCGCACCGTACTACCACTTTCTCTATCATTCTTCTGCTCTATTTTCTTCCTTTTTCATTTTTAGAAAACAATTATCGTTTTTTTTAATATTTTTAGAACCATAGATGCTTTTTTATAAAATATTAAAAATCAATTAGTTTAAAATTTTAATTACACACACTAGAATAATATTTTTGTTTTGTAATTCTGACTTTAATATAATTTTTAAATTTTAAAATAACAAATACAGTAGTTTCTAAACGAACCTCAGAAAGAGCTCGTTCCCTCCACAAGAAAGTGAAAGGCCTTTCACACTGAACTTGAAGAAAGAATGCAGCAATCCATACCCAATATTGACTCTGCGTTTTAAGTTGTTACTCCAAAATAACATGATAATTTATATTCTGTACAAATTCACTGTATGCTTCATTAAAAAATATACTATACCATCTTTAATTTTGTTTTATCACTATTTTGACAACTTTAATTAATATAAACAAAATTTTCAGATGAAAAACATAGAAATAAAATTTATCTGTATTTTTATTCGTTAGATAGATGGATAGAGGTGAAAAAGGAATTGTTTAAAAGTGAGATGTTTTAACTATGACATTGAAATTAAGTAATATTTTACATAGGTTATTAGTAAGTATTTATATTGATTAAATTAATGATGTAAATATTATTGATGTGAAAGAAATTATCAGTAGCGGTGGCCACGACCCTTCGAAACCCTGATACAGGATTAACATGGAGTAGACGAGAAACAAGGACAACAAACAACAAAAGTAGAAAAAAACAATTATGGAAGAAATTCAAAACGTGTGAGCAAAAGTATGCATGAATAACATAGAATATATCTTAAAAGATTAAAAACATATTTAATTTTATTATTTAAAATAGTATGCCTTTATATTAAATATATTATTTAATATAATTTATTATGTTATGTCTTTACATTAAATATATTATTTAATGTAATTTTTTTTTACATCGATTCAAATTTAGTTAATATAAAATATATTTTAATATTTACTAAAATGTCACTACATTTATGTTATTTTCCTTTTAATTGACCTAGTACTTACATTAATGAAAATGAATATTATTTAGATTGAATGTTTCATTATTTCTATCTTTTATAGGAGAATACAAATATGCCCTTTCAGGGCAGGCGGAGAAGGTTTAATTTTTTAAAATCCAACAAACATAAATAATCCATATTAAATCTAAATCTAATTAGTTAGATTATATTTAAAATTCAAAATATAAATTTCCAGCTTCATTAAAGTAGGTTTAAAATTATTTAAATTGTTATTATATATTATAATTTAATATTTTTTTTTTCATAATCCCAGGTGTAATAGAAAGTTGGCTATTACTATGTGATTGGAATTACACTTGCTTAATTCAACTACATGATAACATCATTGACTAATTCAACAAAGTAATCTAATTGATTAAATTTAGAAAGTCTAAACTTAATTTATTTATGAAAAAATATGTTAATTTTTTTTATCATCTAGATTAAGTATCAATGAGATTTTAATTTCATAAAAAAATTCCACACTCTAACTATATATCAGTTTTTATCCGATAAAAGATAATATGTATAAATAGTGATATTTGAGATGTGAGAATCCTTTTACAATATGTAAAACTGGGACGGTTTGAAATGTTCATAGTTGGATTTTATGAAGTTGGCATTTCTAAAATTGGCATAGTTGGGTACTTCTGAAATTGGAAGTTAAAGGAGGAGTGAGTTCTGTGTTGGGCTTTATTGTTATATATCTATGTTTACAACAACAATTTTTGTATAAAGGTTGGGATACTCTTAATGTCTAATGTACATATAAATATATAATCTTTTTTTGATTGATATAAAAAAGAAAACATGTACGAAGCGATACTCATCTTTTAGTTTCAATTGACGATTAATGGATGTATCTAACTAATAATTTTCCTTGCATCAACATTTCGACATCATCAAAAAGTAATAAATTTAATACTTTTTTTTTGGAACAGCTCAAATCAATGAAGTACACTGTTGTATTTCAAAATAATGTTGTCAAATAGTACACCACCCTCATAAAATTTTACCGCTTGTCACTTTGACTCATTAGTTCTTTATTTTCCAATTTTACTACTATATTATTTTTTTTCCTCCTGTGGTTTCCTTAACACCTTTATGATTATTCATTTCTCTTCCCAATGACTTTTTTTTCCTATATATTTTCACAGTATCAAACAAAGTGCTACCATAATTTGCATCACAATTTTTTATTTAAATATATAATATTGCACGAAAAAATAATTATAAGATTAATTATGACTCAAACCTTATTAGTTAGCATTACGGCTTAAAAAAAAGAAAAGTAGAATATACATATTACTGATTTAGAGATAATAGATTGATAGATACACCATAATAGCTACCACTTCTTCTATTTTTATTTTATTGTAATAAATTTTAAGTTATTTTTTAATCTAAATGAATAAACTTATTTTTTTTTAATTTTAATAGAATTTTGATTGAGTAAATTATTGTTATTTTTCAATTTTTTATTTAAATACATACATAGTTATCTGTTATTATTATTTTTTGTTATAATATCTTTTTTTTATATTAATTAAATTAAAAATATAATTAGAAGAAAGAGATATTAACCTCGAAAGTTAAAATATCAAAGAAATCAATTTTTGGTTAAAAGAAAAATAATATTTAAAAACGACCGAAAGGAGTATGAAAGAAGGAAGAAGTTATGAGATATGTAGCTAGCAAAGCAATTGAGTACAATTTTAAAATTACAGATGCACATATTGAATACTTACTTACAGTCTAAAAAGTACACACAAATCAATGAAGTGCCATAAACTATGTGCAGGTTTTCTGTATATACATAACTATACACATAATTAATCCCCCAACTATAAATATAAGTTACCTTTATTATTTGTACACCTAAATCTGCATATTGGAACTTGATTTTCAAACCAGCTTCATTTCCCAATCCTTTTTCTTCTCTCCAAATGTGATGAACATTTTTCAAATATGCTATGTTTCAGGGATATTAACAAAGTGTGTATCTAGGGTTTTGGATTGTTGGCGCGTGGGGAGGAATGACCAGCACCAGGACTGTGCCCTGGATCTGTGGGTTGGAAATCGTTCACAGTCCAGTTTCTGACACTGTCATTTTGTGGATTCTTGGTGTTAAGTGCTGTGATTGCAGTGTTTTCATGGGTTGTTGTAACCTTCATCTGCAATTGCAGTGGCCTTCCCTGAGCTAAAAAAGTTCCATGAAAAATCATCAAGGAGAGAAAAATAGCACTCACCATCAACTCAATCCTCGAATTGCTCATGATATAAAGCTTGGTGTTGAGATTTTTTTAGTGTGTGGGTTAGGGAAAACTGAGATGTATATGAAGTTGTGTGTGTGTGTGTTTGTGAGTTTTTATAGGCCAGAAGGGGAAATGAAAGTATAACTTTAGTGCGAATGTGGGTAAGTATTAATGGTGAATGTAAACTTGTTCATGATTATGCTCCTCCAAGATTCCCTTTTCGGAACCAATATGTGAGAGTATCTTTTAATTTAGTGTCCCTTTGAATTTTCCTACTATAATGTGTTTTGCACGTTGCATGCAACTATTATTTGGGTGTGCACTTCAATGTCTTTTTGCAGATTGCTATTATTAATTCACACTCAAAGGAGACTCCACTGCAAATTTATGACCATCAAAATAAATAGTGTAGCCACGATGGGTATCTGATTAGACGTTTCTGGCTTGAACCCAAGTGTGTTTTGAAGATATTGGAAGTAGTAACTGTGCCACTATTGTAGACCTGGAAGGTCTTGCTAACTTTTCAATTTTCATAAATATTTAATAATAGGTACTGAAATTTGATCGAAATTTACAAATATATAAATAACTTAGAATTATTCAATAATTATTTTTAAATTTTTGTTTAAACAAAAGTGTTTTAAATTTTTAAATTTATAGAATTTCAAGAAGGTGTATAAATATATTAAAAGAGAGTCTAATATCACCTTTTTCAGGTATATTAATAAATAACCATTTAGTGTATTTTTTGTGTGCCATTAGTTAAAATTTACTCGATTCTTATTAAAATTGCGGAAGGCCATTCCATATTTAATGAGTTTCACACGACTTTATGTATGATTTAAAAGAGTCTGCAGAACACTATATTCTTGTGAAATATTTATGAAGAAATAAATAAGCACAAAATATTATGTGAAAAAGTGGGAAAAAGGATAATCCATTTTTGAGTAATTAAAATTTGAATCAACTATATTTTTCGTGTCATTAAAGTTAAACTTAAGTATGCTTTCAATACTATATATTTTTCATGCGTGTTTATTTCGTGAAACAACCTATACTCTCTTCATTTGCGCACAAAAAACAATTCCATTGTCAATTGAGTTGATTATTTTGAATAGAAAAAATACATTTTAAGATTATTTTGCTTCACTTTCTAAAATGAGATTAGTAAGAAAGCATTAAGTGAATAGTAATCAAGATTAAATGCAGTTGTTTTGTTAAAAACGACTCTTAATTAGTGAGACAATTTTAGAAAAATAAAAGAAAAGCGCACTAAAATGTTGCAATGGGAGAGAGACATGATGTTTTGATATGCTATTAAAAAAGTGTAGGAGATCTTCACCATAACCTTTTGAACCCCACTTAGATCCATATCCACCCTCTTCTTTTCAAATTTTGCAAGAACGAAAATTATTAGTCAAATGAATGTAATGATTTTTAGTCCTCAACTTGCATACGCATCAGGGGAAATTTTGAGTGCTTCTTGAAAATCTGGGTTGGCTCCTAGAGCTGGGGAAGTTCGTGATCAGTGACCGCTGACCACTAAACAGTAAAAGGATATGTTTTTGTTTGTCTCTTCTATGTTTAGGGGATCATCATATTCTATAAGAAATATATACATATATAGTTGTATACGCAATGTAAAATGCACATATTTATCTCTATTGCGTATAATAGCTCGATAAAATCTTAATTAAAAGAAAAACTAACTAAACACTATCTAACATAGATTTATATGGTTCAATTAGGTATTTCCTAAAAAGTATTTCTAGTCCTCACGAAAACAATTTATCATGTGCATATACGAGAAGCGAGTGCTAGATCTTCGGTTTTGATCATATTGAAACAAACCATTTCTCTTGTAATAACTAGATTGAAAAATAATGTTTTTGATTTTTCTTCCATTACTTTCCAAAAAGTGGCATTGCAAATGCTTGCTATATAATCTTTTCTCTACTCCCTGGTCATAAAATCTTTGATATCATATCCTATGTACAAGCTATGTAGAAGCATTAAATGTACTTAAAAGAGTATTTTAAACCTTACTCAATTTAACTATTACTCAATTTAACTTATAAGATGAAGTTTCTATTTATTTATACATTATGAATTTTGATTTCATCTTTAGTCAATGTAAAATTTTTAATACATTCCATTAGATCGAGACATATATCTTGTACGTGATACTAGATATTAACTAGTCATCCGATAATCAGACACGATAATGTCCGATTGTTGATAAAAAAGAGACCCAATAAACAAATGATGTGACAAGATCTACTACTGTATTTGATAATTTTTTCCGAGGAACCATTGGAATGGCGTCCCTATGAGCTCTTTCTGGACCTCATCCCAGTTTTCAACCTGTTCTGATAATGGGGCAGTGTGTATCTTTACCTGGCGACTCTCCAGATCTCTGTATGGTACCCTTAGAAATTCTTGAACGTCCTTCAGTTTCTGCAACATAAAACATTCGGTATATGCGCATACGAAATCACTAGCTAGGGATACACAAACAATCTTAAAATAACCAAGGTTGAAAGAAACAACATAATATTTCTTTTCTTGAACTAGCGAGTCTTACAGTACGGTTGTGGACAAGATCATCATAATAGAGAACAATGTGGCGAGAGTTCTTAAAGTATGTGACGGCTTTTGTTGCTGTCTCCTTTGTTATCTTTAGCTCTGGTATCAGCAATGTGATATTCAACCGTGGTCTATAGTTGGCAAGAATCTTAGCCTGCACAACAACGACTAAATCACTTTTCAATTGAAGTCAACACAACACAGCACAACAATTGTTGTACGAAGGAAGAAGGAAATCGAAAAGTAGAAACCTCCAATGGAGAGTGGACGTGAGACTTATGTGTTCCATTCAGTGCCTTGGCACCTTTGTCATAGGCATTCGCTAGCACTGATATCATTCTACGGAGCAAGTTCCTTCTGAATAGGAAGATTATAGAAACTCGTCTTCGTTCAAAGTATTCTCCAATTTCCTCATGGTGCTCCATCAAACCCTGTATTCAGACAAGTGGTGCCATATTATAGGAAATTGAGAAATTATGTTTTCAAAACAAAGATGCTCTAAAGAAATTATGTACCTGATTAAGCATCCACTTAAAGCCAACAGCTGCAGAGCACTCATTCTTGGAGGCACTAGAAAACCAGTCGAGATTATAAACTTGATCCATTGTCTCCAAAATGGAAGAAACGTTAGTCCTTCTTTTTCCTACTGAAAATATTTCTCCATTAGAGCTTACATTAATATGACTGTTCAAAAATGTCTCAAACCAACCGCTCCCAGATCTTTGCATTGAGACAATGCAGAAAAACCGAACAGGATTGCAGGCACACTCTTCTCTGCACAATACACAACCATCAACACAACCTCAAAGAAGAAAAAACAATATTCCTCACTAAATTACCATTCATTATTTTTTAGTATTCATGAAAATGTTGAACACAAATATTGTTACCTGCTAAAGGTTTTGGGTTGTGGATAGTGCAAGTATGACACTTCCCATTCTTCCACACCAGGAGGACGATGACATGGCTGCTTGAAGACAATGTTTTCTAACAACTTGTTACTACTTGTGCGTAAAACTTTTTGGTCTACAGATATTGTGAAAATGTAAATTCCACAAAGAACGGCCACAACTAAAACTACAAACCTCAATGTTAATGGGAATTTCTTGAAAGATTTTATATCCGGAGGGTCCTGTTAAACAAAAGTTAGCACCAGATCTTGTCATTTTCCAAGGATATGTAAGGCATGCATGAAAAGGTAACTTTGACAAAAACGATGATGGAAAGAGATATCCAGAACTTACTTTGGATTCCATTTAAGATCTTCGTGAACAAAATAGAAAAGATCCATAAAGAAGAAGAGAGTAGTGAAAGACATGGTTTCATAATTTTTGTTGGAATGCTTGAGAGATACATGGCGAGAGAAGAGGTCAGAGGGTTTAGCTGGTAAAATGTGCTTCAAAAAATCAGATTAATCTCCTAAGCAAACTGAAACAGTATTGTATTTGTAATGTTGATTTTTTTATTGAATTGAACAATCAAGTGTTATATGAAAAAAAAAAAAACATTTTTACTTAGTAATTTTATTTAATATGTGATTTAAATATTTATATAAATTTTTATTTCATCTTAGTGTTAAAGTACATTTTTTCATTATTTTTTTTATTCTTTTTTAGAAATATTTAACTTTTTATAATATTTATATTATAATTCTTTTTAATATTTGATATTAAATTTGATAATATGATATTTTTTTTATTTTATAATAAATATATAATTAATATTTATAATAATTAATAAATATGCATATAATTGTTTTTCAATAAAATTAAAAAATAAAAATTTTAGATATAAGAATAAAAATAAAGATGACTTTTTATTTTAAAAACGAATATGAAACAGTGAAACCTGGAAATTAAATAGAAGGAACCTGGAAATCAATATTATTTACACTCCATGATATAAATAGTAATTAGCTATTGATAAGAAACGTTGACCTTAGACAAAAAAAACTCAGAATATTGTCCACTAATTGAAACAAAATAATATTTTATCAATCTAACTGCTATTTTCTATACCATATTATGAGTTACAATGTTTTAATTTGCCTACCAATTCCGCAATAGCGTACATAATTATTTACTAAAATTGTAATAAATACTCTGTCAAAACTCCGCATCACACAGTTGTTTTTCTCGAGTGTTATTCACTAAAATCCCACGAGTTGAAGGTTTTTAGGTATAAAATATTGATTTAATTTTTAAAAAGGTTGAATAAGAAAGTTTATATTTTTATTCTCATAAAAATTATTGGAGAGGGTTTGCAAATATCAAAAGAAACAAATAAATCCATAAAATGCAAATCGTTAGAATTTTCTTAAGCTGAAAAAAAAAGAAAACTGCGACCACTTTGATGAATGAATATATTTTTTTTATTATACCCTTTTAAACATGATTTTATGTTGCATTAATATAATATTAAAGTATAAGCACCACACTAGATATCATGAAATTTACATTATTTACTGAATTTTTAAGTGCTATTCATTTATTATGTTTTTAAAATAAACTAATTTTAATATTTTAAAATATATTTTAAAAAATAATATATCAAAATTATCAATATATTTAAAAAACATAAAAGAATCACAATATTTTTTTTTTCAATGTACACATCTGTTGCCTTCTATAATTATATATATATATA
>Ga0214544_1000949_pt1 | contig 57470 bp, 54 predicted proteins | sample CNSS3metaG_FD_160074 | JGI IMG/M metagenome (GOLD analysis project Ga0214544, IMG submission 160074) | Root nodule microbial communities from cowpea collected in UCLA plant growth center, Los Angeles, California, USA - CNSS3 | ecosystem: Host-associated > Plants > Roots > Nodule | place: USA... | reverse complement strand
TAGCATGTTTTCCCGCACGTGCTCTATCGGTTGTGGCCGATAGGTATGGCAGCAAGTCACCTTGAAGAAATCCTTAGACGTTGTAGAACACGAATAATCTGATTGGGGGTCAGATGGTAGGAATTAAGGAACTGGGTAACGTGATATGTTTATGTTATGTACGATATCTTGTGTGGATATGCTTATGTTTCTGTAACTTTATTCATGTGATTTAATTGTTAAGCTCACCCTATCTGCGTGTGTGTGGCGATGGTCGTGTACGCGGTACACGGGAGCAGATTCTGTTGATGCAGGTGGCTCAGGTGACGCTTAGCCGCGGAGAGGGGTTAGATGTGGGGTAAATGCTTATGTTTCTTTATTGCCTTTGAAAACAGTTGTAAACCCTGATGGGTAATTTTATGACGTGTTGTTTTGGTATTCATAGACTTTATTTGATGGTTTAATAAAGTTTCTAAATTTTCCCGCCGTTTTGGGAAAATGAAGTAATATTAAAAGCACGTGGTTTTATTTATTTCATTTATTTATTTATAAATCAGTAATATCCTGGCGGGATGTTACAGTACGTCTTAAACAAAGTTGTCAAAGTGATTCCTTACATTTTGCAACACCTTGACGAAATCAAGTTTGCACACCCACAAATGAGTGAAAAATGGACACTTAAGGAATATAACAAAACTTTCTTATCATGGTTTAAGAAAAAGGTTTACACGATTCCAAATGTTTCTAAAACTTTATTTGATGAATCCCGTCCCAAGGGTCCATATCTTAGGCCATGGTTTAGGCCAACCTTTATTTGTTTATTTTTAAATAGATTAATAAATATTATAGGAATAGTGTTTTTGTGGTGTAATTAGCATTTACTTTGGGTTGTATTTTAGGCCCACATTGTTTTCAATATTATTTCTTTGTAAATGTTTGGGGCCGATGCTTCCCATTATCACGCAGCCCAACTTACTTTCATCAACGTCACTATGGTGTGGAGTTGCAGCCATCTTCCAACAATACATGCAACATCAATATATCCATCTTTCTCTACATGTCAGCACACCAAATCCTTCAGCATTCATATTGGGCCTGCAACCAGCATCCCAATATCCTTCAGCGTGTGCATCACCTTAGCTTATTTTAGTTAAAACGTGAGTGCAAGACCCACAAGCCAGTAGGATTCATGAGAAACCTATCCCTTCTCTTGGATGTAGTGTAGCTAGGGTTCACCTCCAAACCTCCACCGCCATTCTTTGTTAGGGTTTCATTCTTCCCTTCTTCATCCTTAGATGTTAGGGTTTGTTGGCCAACCTTTTCCACTTATCGTCGTTAGGACTATGTTAAATGGGATCCTTTGCTTTCTCTTCCGTTTAATATTTCTCGGCTGCCTTTGTTCCCCTATAAAAGGCAAGCCAATCTCTTGTATCATTAGCTTTGATGAATAGAGTGAATTTTTCCCTATTTTCAGACCTCACCCTTTAGAGAGGTTTCTCACCTCTTAGGGTTTTGAAACCCCGAGAGTGCTGGTGTAACGTTCTTATTGAAAATTACTTAAATAAAATAAATAAATAATAATTGAAAATCAAACGTCATAATTTTATTATTCCCAAACATAGAAAAATTTAAAAATTATTCGACAGGCTTAAAATTAAATAAAACCACTTCATAAATGTATTATAGGTTCCAATAAACCTACTGAATAAAAAAACATAATAAAAAAATCCTATCCAAAAGTCCTATGCTAGCCCTCTCTCCATCACTACGCATAAACATCATCAACATCGCTAAACACAAACAAAAAGGGTGAGCTCATAAATAATTAACATATAAGTTAATAAATAAAGATACACCCAATTATGTTATTCTATTTAGTTCTTAGCTAAGACCTTAATTCCCCAAGGCTTTTCAACCTACAAGTCACACAAATAATTGACCATGGACTCATAATATACGATGCTCCCACGAACCTGCCCGCTCGTGGTCCTGCCTTTACGAACCTCCTCGCTCATAGTCCAACTCTACGGATCTTCCCGCCGATAGTCCAACACACGTGATCCACTAGCTACGAACTTCCTCGCTTACAGTATCTCTTAAGTGTGAGCACAGAACATACGAACCTCCCCGCTCGTATCCTCAAACGAGAGTATCAGGATATGAACATCCCCGCCCATATCATCATGTGTTAATCACCATCCATGAACCTACCCACTCATGTCACAACACCTCCTGATCCAAGTCTCACATCATAACACACAAATTGAAATAAGAAACCCACTACGTATAGTGCTACCGCTTGGTGCTGCCTAAGCGCCGCCAAGCGGAAATCCTGCGCAGACCGCTTGGCGGGACACCACCGTTGCCAAGCGCCAGACTACCTCCAGACCCACTATTTTAGGGTCTATCGCTTGGTGGTTAATACCTCATCGCTAGATGCCAAATGTTGCAGGGATGTCCCTACTAATCCTATCGCCTGGCGGACACTCGTAGGTCGCCAGGCGCCATACCAGTAGTGTGTTCCTATTGGTTTTGACACCCAAAAATAGGTTGCTCTTCACTCCAGGTTACTTCTGAAGGCAATAATGCACACTCCCATATGAGGGCCTGATTCTAAGTCCTCACTCACACCACACATTATTCACTTACTTATAACTCATATTCACAAATTCATAAATTCAAAACATATGATTCACCAAGTATTCCATCATTTTTTTTCATGACTTAATCTAACTTTTGAAAATGATACTCAGTCTAGTATCTCAGATAACCAACCTGCTTCTATAACATAAATTCCCAAGCCTAATTCCCTTCACTTAAATTAAGCCTACCATTGTAATTTGGAAACCTCACATTCATACCTTAATTACCACACCCATCGAAACCAGACCTTACCTCTAGTCCCTTTAGTCATTTCCATATCAATTACTTACCATATTTTAGCAACTATATTAACCATTTAATTAATACCTCCCAACTTACCAAAATTCCATACATTAAGTGACCCATATTCGCAATATTTCCATTATTACAACATAATTATAATTCAATTTAACTCTCTAAAGCCTCCTTCCCAAATACCCAATTAATTTCCCATAACTGCATACGTACACAACTGTCGCCTGGCGGCTAAAAGGTTGCTGCCAGGCGATGCATCAGTACCTGGGTAATTAACCTAGGTTTTATGCACCCGTGAGAACCCATTTCCACTTTTCACATTTTAGTTATCTCAAAGCACTGGAACCACACAATTTCTCAATTCAACACATATATATATATATATATATATATATATATATATATATATATATATATATATACACCAATTGGCATCATACACTTCTAATCACATCTTAATCAACCCCTATGTCCAAAAATTTAGATTAATTCCTTGATTCTAACATGAACTCTTCATGTTTACATCCCCAATTATATTCACGAGCTCCTCAATAATAGAAATATCATAGCATTACACAATTTCACAAACATAGAAGTTTCACTGGAAGATCAAAACATCATGAAATCCACAAAACACAGCAAAACAGTGATAATCACCACGCGTCGCCTAGTGGTTCCATCTCGCCACTAGGCGATTCATGACAGAACCCAAAAAATTGGGTAAAAAAGATGTGTCGCCTGGCGGCATACTCATGCCCGCTAGGCGATTTTCGGGTGAAAGTCCAGAAGCTTATGAAAATAGCGTAAATAGAGGGAATTTCATGCAATTATGGTCACAAATGGCACTATGTATTATATACGAATAAAAGCACCCGAAAATAGCTCCCTTACCTGGATTCCTTGCTCAAAATTCGGGTTTGGTGTGTGTCCACTCCAACAATGGTTTCTAGTCCTCAACTATCCCTCCTTTAGGTGCTCGAAATTAGCTCTTTTCACAATTGCACTTAGCCTCTCTGTTGGCTCTCAAAAATTTTCTTTTTCCTACCCTAATCACTCTTAATTAATTCAATTCATTAAAAAAACGAAAATGTTTAATTGTGTATGTTAATGGTCATCAATTCCCATTACCTTGATGGTTTCTCAGACCTTTTGGCTTCTCACTTTGACGGCTAGGGTTTGTTGACCCTTCTCATTGATGCCAAAAAGAAAGCTTAATTCATTCTTAGCAAGGTTTAAACACACAACCACACAATTACAAAGTCAATGCACAACCAATTCAACCAATTCATGTTTCGTTATAATTCCTACACCGTTAGGAATTTAATATCATGCACCAAGACACAAATATATTCCTAAAACAACAAGCAATTAAATTAACACACAGTTTGGCATACCCAAGACTCGAACCTAAGTCATCTCACCACAAACAAGTATTTTTAACCATTTGAGTTAATACTTTTCCACATCATAAAGACTAATAATTATTGTAATAAAGACTTCCATTACCCGCATTTATTAAATAATTATTTAAATTTCTCGGGTCTTACAGTTGGTGAGGATCCTTGCGAGAATGAGAGAGAATCGTTCTCTCCTTGATAGATTCGAGTTTCTGCTGCATCTTGAGTGCGTTTGCTCGTGGATTGTGCGATGATCTACCGATTGGAGTGAGAATTTGGAACTTCCACGATGGAACGACTATTAAGGCTAGCTCGTGGGCTGACACCGATGTGATCACATATGGCGGGTACTGCATAAATAATAATTTTTTTTATTCAAAAATGGAAGATGGCAATAGTACAATTCAAAATAATTGGGTTACACTTCAAGTTGAGGCTGTACATTTTGTCAACTTTAAGGACAAAAATCCAGTTACGACATCCATGAGTTATTTCGGAATAATACAAGAAATATGGGAAGTTGAATACGTAAGTTTTAGAGTGTTAGTTTTCAAGTGTAAATGAGTTGATAATAATTCAGGTGTGGGGACAATTGATCTCGACTTCACTTTCGTGAATCTTAACAAGATTAGTTATACGAATGAACCATTTATTATGGCTAGTCAAGCAAGACAAATATTTTATGTCATTAATCCAACTAATAAAAGACGATCTATTAGAAAGAAGAAGCTTGCATGGAAATCATGATGAAGATTGTCTAGATATACTTGAGAAAATGTCTTTTTCATCAAAAACCATTCAAGACAAGGATGATGACGTAGTCGATGACATTCATGCTATTTAAGGTGATCATAATGAAGGCATATATGATAAAACAATACATTAATAAGTATTTATTTATTAATATTGTCAAATTTTCAATTTTTTATTTTTCCTGTTCGAACCTTATAATGGCCATTGATTATATTTTTCTTATCTACATTTACTCACAATGTGTTTTTAGGTCTGACAAGCTCTAGATCAAGAAAGAGCGGACTTGGTAGATTTGTGACTCGATTGCTAGATGTTAAACCTATCAAATTGCCCTAGAGAGGTTGGCGGTCGAGATTGATCCTCAATCGAGTCAACCCAAAGGCCCATGGACAGAAAAGTTCCGTAACTATGTATGAATGTAGGCCAAAACACATGTCTCTATTGCGATTGCATCTTGGGATGACGTCTTGGAGGTCGAGAAGAACCTTATATGGCATGATATTCTGGTATGTTTACTTAAAACAACTATAGTGGTTATTATGTTACCTAATACATAACATGTTTTCTATTTTCAGTAGTAAAATTTTGACATACTAAACATTAGGCGAATTAGGAAGAAATTGTTATCTCACATAGCTACCAAATGGAAGGACTTTAAGGCAAGACTCACACGTTTATATGTGTTCAGAGACAGGCAACATGGCACTACTTGTACTAGGTACAAAATAATTGAGGAGGAGTGTATGCAATTTCGTGCATCTAGAGAGTTTGAGGACTGACATGTTTGTTTCTTAAATTTGTTTATAGTGACACTATTAATATATTTGTGAATTATAGTTTTTAAATTATGTTGTGTGTGACGGGAAAAAAGATAGCAGCCCAACAAATACAAAGGCTTACTGATGCACCGCACGTATTCTCTCAAGGTGGCTATGCATTATTGGAGAAATAATTGAGAAATTCTCATTCAAAGGCTTTAAAACTTGAGTCCCCTGACCTAGTACCTATAATTCCTAGGTACGAGATGTGGAAGGTTGCACAAACTAAGTTCGATGAGCACATGACGTCATAATAAGCTCAAATCATATATGAAAAAATAGTAAGTACAAACCCTATTTGACACCCATAGTTCATATGCAAATGCTTTATGATTAAACTTACTAATGTGGTGTAGGATAAGTTATTTGAGAAAGAGACTTAAGGTTCTTAGCCATGGTCGAGATGATGACATAGCTCATAACAAAGGTCCAATTACTGGAAGCATGTTAAGAAGACTACAAGAAGTTTGAGAGCATGTTGAGCATAGTGGGCCTAACGGACTTCAACTCCTTTTCTCGTGGGCCAAAGAGGACATCAAGATTTGATAGGATTTTAATTAGTCTCGTAGCATAGTTCTTAATTATGTCATGTATTAGGTTAAGGTTTCAATAAATGTAACAACATAGGTGACGACATAGAGAAAAAATGGATCATAAATCACCTAACTATTGAAATTGGATCCATTAAAGCCCAATTTCAATAAATAGGTCGAGAGGTCCATCTAGCATGTTCCACACCTAGCACATTTAGCACATGGTGCAAATGAGAAAGGAATGACTTGCCACATGGCTAGTGATTTGCAAATCATAAGAAGGAGTTAACAACATGTGTTGAAATTTCATGCTTCCTTCCATTTTTCTTTGGCTGACTTTGGATCCTTTCTTTTTCTCCTATAAAGGAAGGCGTCCCCCCTTTGTAAAAATCACTCTGGAGTTTAGTGAATTGCTATTGAGATCACTCTAGAAACCTACCTTGAGAGTCAACTTGGCTAGAGCTTCCTTTAGGATCTCCTCTAGCTACCCTCCCTCTAGGATTGGCCTGACCTTCCTAGTCATCTTCCATAACCAAATCTCTTAACCACACCAAATATCTCCTTCTTTCAAGTTTGCTTCCTTGCTACATCTCCCATGAAGCTCTCCATCTACATCAAATCACGCCTATGGAGCTTCATCAAGGGATGATATACTCACAACGACGATTGGAAAGTCGGAGCACCCAGGTCGTGTGCATGGTGTTGGAGGTGCAATTGGTCTTCGAGATTACTTTGGTCCTCTACAAAGAAGTAACAAATTCTTGAGTCAAGAGGCCTTAGCGAAGATGAAGCTCCAAATGAAGGAAAGAGTCAACCAACACATGGTAATTATGGAGCAACGCTTCATGGAAAAACTTCAACAACAACAAGAAATACAAAGACCACTTGAAGAAAAGCTTCGATCCATGCACCATTAGAATATGGAGTTACCAACTAAAGCTCCAACAACACATCGTGTGAGCATAAAATAATTTTTCTAATAACTATATTCCAAATATGCTCACGATGTTCATGTTCTTTAAGTTCCCTCCTTTATAGAACATTATAAACATGCTTCAAGGAGGCTTGTTTTGATCTTTGACCTTATCATAAATCCTTTCAATTGCAAATGTTATTCCTCAAGTTCTTCTTATATATGTTCAGGAGATAGTCCTTTATCATAAATATGATCTTCTTGAAGAGAATTTGTCTTCAAATCTGTACCACTTGAAATTCAAGAGATAGTCCTCTATCATATCCTCCTTCTTAAGGAGAATTTATCCTCAAATTCGTATACCGCTTGAAGATTCCTTATCAAAACATCTTTGTACAATTGTCTTGGTAAAATTAAACTTATGGGGATGAGTTAGAAAATAAAAATAATTGTATAAAAAAATCATCTAAATAATTCCACATCACAAAAATATTAAAAAGAAGTAAAGTTGATAAAAAATGTACCATAAAAATGATTTGATACACCATCAAAAGAAATTGCACATAAAAAAAAATTATAATTAGGTTATTATACAAGAAAAGAAATACCTAAAATTACATGATTAAATATCCAAAATTAAGAGTCAAACATTCTCACGTGAAAAAAAAAATTGAAATCAATAAAAAGGAGTTGAAACAATCAAATGTGTAACTAGAAACTATTTGATCCAATTGAAATTGAGAATGTGCCATTTCAATATAACCGCACACATAGAAAAAGAAATATAATCAAGATTGTGTTAAGAGGGAACATACTTTGAAGATCTGGATGAATTTTATGAATATAGAACAAACCAAACAATTGAGAGATGATTTAATAAACTATGAATATATTAATAATTTAAACAATGATGGAATGAATATTGTGCAGAAAAAAGAAAAATATGAACATATTCATCATCGTTCCTTTATATAGTTTGAAAAATTAAATATCACTTATACTCATATCCATACTTGATTAATATGAAAATTCTTCATCAATACATAGATATATTCGAATAATACTAAAATAAATGAGTTTATAGATTGTGACATGGTCATGTCTCAATATTGTGATGTATACAACTTTGCGCGTATTTCAGTATATCTTCCCTTTGACATCTTTTATGAGTCGACAATGTTATTGTCATCACCAAGAAAAAAAAGAAAAAATCAATTCAATTCAAGATAGGAATTAATTTTCACTTTAAATCCTAGCTTCAATAAGTTGGATTCAAATAACTAGAAATGGTTTTAATTGTAGGAGGCAAAATTGTGGATTTGAGTAAGTAAGGAAAGGAGCAAACATCTTTAAAACAAATCTATGAATTTGTAGTTTGTAAGTGGTCTGTCATGATTAGGATGAGGTCAGCAAATGTCTTTTCAACGGAAGTAAGAATGGGTCTTTTGGTTGAAGCCACAAGATAAATCAAATTCTTTTCAGTCACCCTAGAGCCAAGTAGATGATAAAGGATTGATCCCTACCAAGGATGATGGCCCATGGCGCATGCTTAGAAGAAAGGGAGTTGCTTGATCCCTTCCTTTGCTTTTATTTTCTTTAGTTTAAAATTCCATTAAGTTGTCTTGGTTGACTATTTTTAAGTTGACTTGTTGACCTTCACTTTGGGTTGTCTTTTTGACTCAAAGGATTAGCTTAACCTAAAGCCAACATGGTAATTCAAAATTAACTTGTTTTGTAGGTTCATTAAGAGGTGGGACAAGGAAGGACAAGTGACCCATTTAGATGGCTTTTGGAGAGCACATATGGAGGAAAAAGAAGGAGCAAAGCTTTCTAGAAACATCTAGAAAGGATGACCACATGCCTTGGCCTCCAAGAAGTCTAGAAACATCTAGAATGAGCATCCACCTTGGCTTGGCCAAGAAGGCTTCTAGAATGTGTCCATGTGCTCCTTTATTAGCCTACTTTCTAAACTCTAGGTTTTGTTATTTGCATTGTAATCCTTTTTAGCTTATTTGTTTTTGCTAAGAGGCTCCTATGTAAGACCCAAGAAATTTAAATAATTATTTAATAAAGTCGGGTAGTAGGAGCCTTTATGACATTTAATGCAAATTGTTGTGACGTGGAAAAGTACTAGCTCAAATGGTTGAGAGTACTTTATTGTGTGAGAGGACTTGGGTTTGAGTCCTATGTATGTCAATTTTCATGATATTTTAATATGTGTATTATTTTTAATGATATGACTGAATGTGAATAGTGATAATGTAATACTAAAATTATAGGAATTATTAGAAAACATGAATTGGTTGAATAGTTGTGCATTGATTTGACATTGGCATGTTGTGGGTTCAAACCTTGCTAAGAACGAAACTAACCTCTCTTTTTGCCAAATTTTATTTTGACTTGAATATGAAAGGGTAAAGAAAACTCTAGCTGCCAAGAGAGGCAGCCTATTGGGCTGGAAAACCACCGAATAATGGCTCTTGAATGGACATTAACTTTAAAATTTAAAACCATTTTCGTTTTGGGGTTAATTGAACTTAATTAAGGTAAATTTGGAAGAGAGAGAGAGAAAGAGAGAAAAAAAAAACGTGAGAAAGGAAGAGAGGAACTACTTTGGACGTGAAAAATAGAGATTCTGGAGGTAATTGAGAGAGATGCTATTGTGTTTTTGGAAGAGTGAGAGCTGAAACCTTGGAATAGAAAAGGGAGGTTCTTGAGTACCATAAAGGAAATGTTAGAAGAGCAATTGCAGCAAGGAACTCTAGGTAAGGGGAGTTGTTTTCGTGTTTTTTCTATCGTATATAACATATATTGCATTTTGTGATCCCAATTGTATGAGAACCCCCACTGTTTGTGCCATTTTTTGCATGTTTGTGGGTTTTCGCCCAGAAACTGCCTGGCGAGTATGAGTATATCGCTAGGCGATGCATCAGCTTTAACCTAGTTTAGGTTCTATAGCATGAACTGCCTGGCAATGAGATAGAACAACCAGGTGATGTATGGTGACTGTCACAGTTTCAGTGTGTTTTCATGTATTTTGTGACGTATTGATCTTCCAGTAGACTTCTATGACTGCGTGTTTGTGTATTGTCATGATCTCCCTATTGTTGGGGTGCTTGTAAATTTTAATTGGATATGCAAACATGATGAATTGTATTTCAAATTGAGGAATTCAATGAAACTTTTGTTTTTGGAGGTATAAAGATGTATGTGAAATTTTATGGTGCATAAAGTATAATATGATTGGGGTTAAGTTAATAAATTGTGTTGGGTTCTGGCGAAATGTAAACTGAGATCAAATTTTGGGCAATTTGAGTTCTTCGTAAGTGCAAAAACGTGAGTTTTTTGGCCAGGTTCTGATACGTCGCTTGGCGGCTCCTCGCTGGCCACCAGGTGATGACGGTGGGCAGACCTAGTTTGGTATAGTGATGTAGTTGGCTGCGAGAGAGAGCTTTGAGAATTGAAAGAAATTGGGAATTTAGTGGATGAAAATGGGAAGATTAATGCATAGGTGTAAAATGAGAAGGAGAATTTAAGAAGAATAATGGTATATGTGTGCTAAAGAATAGTTGGAATTAAAGCGGGAATGGCACTAGGAAATAGAGAAGGTATTATTTTGATTGAGAATATAGGTACTAGAAAAGATGTGCTATACAAGGGTACTTTTGAAGAAGTATGATACTTATGCATTAGTGGCTAAGTCATGAATCATAGTGCGTGTAAAATTAAGGGAAAATAAATTGCGTAGAGATTGTGGTACTATTGCAATGGAAAATAATCAGTTATTGACTTGGATGTGCTGGATTGTGTGTAATGTCGTTAAGTTAGAGCAAATCCTTGGAGAGTGATAGCATGCTTGATAAATTCTAAGTCATGACTAGTTAACGTGCTCTGTTGTGTGCAAGAAAATCAGTCATTGGTGCGTTACTATCAAGGTGCCTGGCGGTGCGATGAGGAGCGCCAGGCGATAGGAGCAGTAAGGAGGTCCTTGTACGCATGGCGCCTGGTGGCAAGGTGTGCTCTGCCAGGCGATGGACCTTACAACAATGAGTTTGTGAGAAGATGGCGCCTGACGACGAGGAGGTTCTGCCAGGCGGTCTGCATAGCCATTTCGCCTGGCGGCGCTTAGGCTGCGCCAGGCGATAATGTTGTTGATTGGTGGCGTGTGTTTTTTAACGCATTGATGCGAACTTGGTTAAGAAGATGTTGTGCCATGAGCGGGAAGGTCCATAGATTGTGGTGAACACATGATGATATAAGCAAGGAGGTTCATATCCTGTTACTCTTGTGTGGGGATATGGGAAAGGTAGGTTTGTATGTTTCGTGCTCACACTTGAGAAATGCTGCGTGTGGAGAGGTACGTAGCTAGTGGATCACGTGTGTTGGACTACGGGCAAGCAGGTTTATAGACCAGGACTACGAGCAGAGAGGTTCGTAAAGCAAGACTACGAGCAGGGAGGTTCGTAGAGGCAAGACCATGAGTGGGCAGGTTCGTGTGAGTATCATAAATCCCGAGTCCATGGCTAACTAATTGTGTGAAATGAAGGTTGAAAAACATTGGGGTATTAAGGTTTTGGCCAAGAACTAACTAGGATGAATCATATGAGTGTATTGCTTTTACTCTATTAACTTATATGTTATTTTATTTATAAGCTCACCCTTTCTGTTTGTGATTTTTGATGATCGTGTGACTTGTCACATGGGAGCATATGGTATTCCAGGTGACGTTGTTGATGCATAAACGACGGAGAGAGGGCTAGCTTGGGGACTTGAGTTAGGGATTTTGTTATGTTTTCATTATTTTGTCAGAAATTGGAATTTGTATCGACAGTATTTCTCTTGTTTAAATAAATTATGGCGTCTTGAACGATGTTTTAAATTTTCCCGCGTTTGGGAATAATAAAATCACTATGTTTTAATTTTAATTCTTATTTAATTATTTTTATTAAGTAATTTTCAGTAGGGATGTTACATTTGGTATCAGAACAAAAGTTTTTAAGATTTTTGGGGACTTTGGGGAGTGAGCTTATCATGTTTCCTCTATGAAACCATTGTGTGCTATTGATTGTCAACAATTGATTTTTTTTGTCATAATCTGAGTTGTTTAATGTGAACAGCTGAATTATGTGGCGTGCACAAGCGATGGCTAATAGGAGGCCCAAGAATAACGCTTGGGCTAACGAGATTGCGAATGCAATCTATAGGATGGTGGACGCGGTGCAGCCTATTGCAGTGCAGCCGATGGCTATAATTCCACCAGTCCGACCCGTGACGATGCAGGATTTCATGCGTCATTAGCTAGCAAAATTTACTAGCAAGGCCACCGCAGATGAGGCAGACACATGACTACGAGAATGCGAGAAGATCTTTCGGGTGATTAAGTGCACAAAGGCCCAAAAGCTTACATTTGCCATCTTCTTATTGGTGACCGACGTAGAATATTGGTGGATGGGGATGCAACAACATATGCAGACTTGGGAGGAGGAGGTGTCATGGGCAAACTTCAGGAAGAGGTTCCTGGAGAAGTATTTCCCTAACAGCGCTAAACATGAGTGCGAGGCTGAGTTCCTCACTTTGCAGCAGGGGAACTTGTCAATGTAGGCCTATGTGGAACGGTTCGAGTATCTGGCGAGGTTTTACTCACAGGCAATCATAGAAGAATGACGCTGCAGAAAATTCGAGGGAGGTTTGAAAGATGAGTTGCGGCGATTCATTATACCGCTGTGGGTCAGGGAGTTTCCTGTCTTTGTCGAGTAGGCCAAGAGTGTAGAGTAGCTAGAGATGGGGCCCTACAGGGTCAGTCGACCCTAGAAGAACAGTGCAGAGGATAGACAATAGAAGAAGCCCTATAGTAAACCTTAGTCATCTTCACAAAAGTTATGGTGCTAAAACTATGGAAGAGAGCACCTGAGGATAGATTGTACTAAGTCGGCGGGCAGTGGAGGAGGTAGCACTAGAACTCACAAGTGCTACGCTTGTGACCAGCCGGGGCACTTTGCTAACAAGTGTCTTAATAAGAAGACCACTCCTGGAGTGCGACCGCAACAACCTTCGACATAGAGGCCTAGAGCAGCAGGTCGAGTCTTTTCCATGACTACCATAGAAGCCACCGAGTCAGGTGGCCTCATACTCGACTATTGTATGTTGTTGGGTAATCGGGTATTGGTCTTATTTGATCCAGGAGCTTCGCACTCCTTCATATCTCACGACTGCATGAAGAAGTTGGGATTGTCGACTCGTGATATGGGATGCGAGTTAATAGTCTCAACACCAGCATCTGGACAGGTTTCAACCAATTCTGCCTGTGTTGGATGCTCGATTGAAGTAGAGGGCAGAAGGTTCAAGGTGAACCTTGTATGCTTGCCTTTGGAGGGACTAGACGTAATCTTGGGAATGGACTGGTTGTCAAGTAATCACATAATCATTGATTGTGGATGACACAGAGTGGTGTTCCCAGAGTCAGAAGGGATTGAGTTGATCTCAACTCATAGCGTTTTTAAGGAGATTAAAGATGGAGCTACTTTTTTCATGATAGTGGCTCAAGGAGAAAAGAAGAGTACTATCGAGTTGATCAGAAGTATCCCAATAGTGGAAGAATATGCTGACATGTTTCTAGAAGAAATACTTGAATTGCCACCAAGGAGGGACATAGGTTTCTCTATTGATCTAATCCATGGAGTGGGTCTAGTGTCGGCAGCCCCATATAGAATGGCACTTGCTGAACTAGCAGAATTAAAGAAGTAGATAGAGGATTTGCTGGAAAAGAAATTCATCAGACCTAATGCATTGCAGTGGGGAGCTCTTGTGTTACTGGTGAAGAAGAAGGATGGAAGTTCTCGGCTATGTGTGGACTACCGATAGTTGAATAAACTGACGATAAAGAACAAGTACCCACTGCCGAGGATGAATGATTTGCTAGATCAGGTGAGTGGGGCATGTGTGTTCTCCAAAATTAACTTGAGGTCTGGATACCATTAGATCTTAGTTAAGCCGAAAGACGTTCAAAGACAATGTTCAGGTCGAGAATGGACATTACGAGTATGTAGTAATGCCATTTGGAGTGACTAATGCTCTAACAATCTTCATGGACTACATGAACTGGATTTTTCGGCCATATTTGGACAGATTTGTGGTGGTGTTCATAGATGACATTCTCATGTACTCCAAGAATAGGGAGAAGCATGCTGATCATCTGAGAACATCATCTCTATGGCAAGTTGTCTAAGTGCGAGTTCTGGTTAGAAGAGATACATTTTCTGAGGCATGTCATCTCTGCACATGGAATTGCGGTGGACCCAAGCAAGATTGATACAGTGTTAAAGTGGGAAAAACCACAGACTGTGACATAGGTACGAAGTTTCTTAGGGTTGGTAGGGTACTACAAGAGGTTTGTAGAGGGATTCTCTAAAATGGTAAGTCCTCTGACCCAACTCACTAGAAAAGACCAACCCTTCTTCTGGACAGAGAAATGTGAAGAGTGCTTTGAGGAGATGAAGAAGAGATTGACTACGACTCTAGTACTAGTTATTCTAGATACCAGTAAAAAGTTTGAGGTGTATTATGAAACATCTTATTAGGGTTTGGGGTGTGTACTGATGCAGGAGAAAAGGCAAGTGGCTTATGCTTCGAGACAACTGAAAGTTCATGAAAAGAACTACCCCATCCACGATTAAGAATTAGCTGCTGTTGTGTTCGCTCTTAAGAATGGAGACATTACTTGTATGACTCTCAGTTCCAGGTTTTCAGTGATCACAAAAGCCTGAAATACATATTTGATCAAAAGGACTTGAACATGAGACAGTAGCGATAGATGGAGTATCTCAAGTATTATGATTTCGAGTTACTCTACCATCCAGGTAAAACAAATGTAATGGTGGACGCCTTGAGTCAAAAGAGGATGTACATGTCGGCAATGATGGTAAAAGAGCTGGAGTTGATTGAGAAGCTCAAGGATATGAATCTGGGTATACAATTGGGAGAAGATTCCATCAGGTGCAGTGTACTAACGCTGACCAACGACATCTTGGGAATGATCTGAGATGAGTAGAAGAATGACGTTGAGTTACACAATTTGTGAGTTGGCTGGGTATCGAGAAGGGGAAAGATTACAATATGGGATCAGATGGCATCCTGCGATATCCAGATAGAGTATGTGTACTTGGGAATTGGAGATTGAGGAAGCAAATTCTAGAAGAGGGTCACAAAAGCCATCTTAGCATACATCCAGGTATGACTAAGATGTATAAGGATATGAAACAGTCCTTCTGGTGGAACGGAATGAAAACCGATGTCGCTGACTTTGTGGCATCATGCTTGGTGTGTTAAAAGGCAAAGATTGAACACTAGAGACCGGATGATATATTACAGTCGCTAGACATCTTGTAGTGGAAATGGGATAGCATCGCCATGGACTTCGTGACTCATCTGCCGAGATCTACTAAAGGGCATGATTCAATCTAGGTGATCGTGGACAGGTTGACTAAGTGTGCACATTTTCTAGCGATTAATCAGCTGTCAATGGACAAGTTGGCTGAATTGTACATTCGAGAAGTTGTCAGATTGCATGGGGTGCCAGCTAGCATCGTATCTGACAGAGACCCGAGATTCACTTCTCACTTTTGGCAGTCGTTACATACAGCTTTGGGAACCCAGTTGCGAATGAGTTTCGCATATCATCCCTAGACAGATGGTCAATCTGAGAGGACGATCCAATCATTGGAGGATCTACTACGAGCTTTTGTGTTGGACCATATGGGAAGTTGGAGTGAAATGCTTCCATTGTTGTGGATGCATAAACGACGGAGAGAGGGCTAGCTTGGGGACTTGAGCTATGGATTTTGTCATGTTTTCATTGTTTTGTCAGAAATTGGAATTTGTAATGACATTATTTCTCTTTTTTAAATAAATTATGGTTCCTTGAACGATGTTTTAAATATTTCCCGCGTTTGGGAATAATAAAATCATGATGTTTGAATTTTAATTCTTATTTAATTATTTTTATTAAGTAATTTCCAGTAAGGATGTTACACCCTAGACACTTCTATTTAGGGGACCTCTAACACTTGTACAAGGGTTGAACATTTTAGAGAAATTAAACACCTTTGCGTATCAATCATTGTGAGAGTCTTTCTCCTTAGGGAGTGAAGTTCTTTTAAGCCTTATCTTGAATCTTGATTCAAGTGGTGACACACATCCACTCATCTTTAAGGTTGCCATGGCTTCTTCTAGCCTAGCCTTGTAGTGGCGTGCTTCTCACATTTTTATCATTCCTTTCCTTTCCATTTTATGCTTTCTTCTTCCTTTGTGTGTACGACTTGGGTTTTATTCTTTTTATGTGTTGTCCACTCTTATTTGTTTTGAATCAATCCATTCTACTTTTCTCTAGAACCTTGGAAAGGAACCTTCACATATAGATAGCTTGCTATCTTAATGTCCAATGGGGATTCCCTTGGTTTTCTTAATCAATCATCACCATATTCATTAATCTTCTAAGAGGAACAAAATAATCCTACATCAGTAGAAGTCCATAAATTACAAAGTACAAATACTTCTCATCTCTTTACTTCTACTACTTATAAAAAAAGAACTTACTCACACTTAGATGGAGTCAGGCTTGAAGTAAACTTGTGTTTTGATCCAGAACAATATGAAAGTGAAGAGATTGAGAAGTCAGTTGTGAGAAGAAAGGGAAAACAAGGAAAAGGGTTGATTTCTCTTTTTTCTATGTTGGTATGTTATCATCACTCTTATTGTTGCCATATAAATGAATATAGTCACGTGAGTGTCAAGTTCCACTCTTTCCTTAAAGAATTAAAGAGTTCATATTTTCTATTGAACTTTTGATGTTGTCCATTATTCTGCTTTTAAAATATACTAACGTTGGTATTTAAAATATCAAAATTTGTGTTCATTATATTTTGAAAGTACAATAAAATAATAATATAAAAAAATTTTAAAATAACTTTTTTGTCTTAATTTTCGTCAAGTTTAGTCACATCAATCCTAATTTTGCATTTTTGTTTAAATAGATCAAAATTTTCATCAATTTTTTCAATTAGGTCTTTTTTATTTTATACCGTTTAAATCATTAACGATAATGAATTGTGACTGCCACGTGTCACTTTATGATTTTTTTTTATTTATTCTTGAAAAAATGTCCACGTGTTAACCCAACAGCGTGCCACGTGTCAGAGTCAATGTTTTATATTCAATTTAGTCCTTATATTTGTTATTTTTGTTCAATTTAGTCCCAATTTTATTTAAAATTTAACAATTTTGTCATTCTTGAAATTGAGACCAAATTTAATTTTTATATAAGTTATAATGATGTTTTTGTTAAAATTCACATTTTTATTAAATATTTTTGTTTAAGGTTACGATTAGTTTAAAATTAGAACGAAAATCTTAAGGATGAAAACTAACACCATTGATATAATTTTAAAATTAGTCTTTTATTCTTCAAATTTTTTGTTCTAATTTTAAACTAATTATAACCATAAACAAAAATGTTTAATAAAAATGTGAATTTTAACGTAAAAAGTAAATTTAGTCTCAATTTGAAGAGGGATAAAATTGCTTTTAATTTAAAAAAGTGACTAAATTGGATAAAAATAACGAAAATAGAGACCAAATTGAATATAAAACATTAACTTTGACACATGACACACTGTTGGATTGAAGAAAATTGACGAAAAATAAAACTTATTTGAATAAAAGAAATAAAATTATGATTGATTTAACAAAACTTGACACAAGAAAAAAAAATTTTAACCTAAAAATAGTCAGCAGAAAATTCAAATCAGAATTTAACAACGTGGACAGAAAGAAATATACATAATATGATATATTTTAAAAATATCAAATTAAGACTTTAAATAATAATAGGACGAGATCCAACATAAACATATAGTGGGAAGGAATGAGTCTAATACAAATTTACTTTACATAAATTATAAACCAGTGAAAATGTGCTACAAATGTATGCATATTCACTTTTCTTTATAATAATAAAAAATAATAAAATTATTATTATTATAATTATAAAATTAATTTTGAATATTTTTTAGTTTTATTGTAAATATTTTTTTATTTATTTTATAGGTAATTTAATAATTAAAAAAAGATTAAATTTAAAAAAATTGATCAAATTGAAAAAATGATTAAAGTTAAAAAAAGATAAAATTAAAAAATACTTATTTAAGAAGAGTTAGATTTATATGTAAAAAGTAGACCCAAACTCTTATTCTCTTGGGCCAGCTTGGGCAACTCTTAAGTATAGATTTATTTTTTGGGCTTTGTATTATGAATTTAGTAGTGTAAGATTTCTTTTAGGCCTTATATAGTGGGTTAAGTAACATAGGATTTTGGGCCTTATAGAAGCCCATGAGTTGGAGCGCATCTTTCCATTGACTTTACAAAGTCGATATGCATATATGTGTTAGCTTGGAAGGTAAGGAAGAGACTTGTCTCTTTTGGGAGAGAGTGGTCATGTGTCATGCTCTCATTGGAGAGTTCTCCTTAATGGCTACATGACACTATAAGAATGGAGAAGATTTTCCCACCTTCTTAAGCAGCCACATGATACTCTAGGAATGAAGAGGATTTCCCATCAGTGACCACATGTCCTCCTTCTATTGGAGAGAATTTTTACCTTGATTTCCAAACTAACCTAGTTTAGAGTTTTTAGGGTTTTGCATCTCCAAATTTGGAGACACCTTAGGCTATAAATAGAGGTGTCTCCTCCCTTATAAATAAGTAAAGTTATATTGTGTATTCTTACTAAAGTCAAGGCTAGAGCATTCCATATAGTCTTCTCTGACCATCCTTCCTTGAGTAATGATCTAACCTTACTTCAAAGCACACCATTCTACTCACCAAACCACCAAAACCATGAGTTACTATCCCTCCATTCCTTGCTTCCGCACTCCTACTCTTCACCATGGGTCCATCTTCTAGCTTTTGGAGCATTCTAACTTGAGGAGGGAGCCATCATTTATATAATTTTGTTATTTATACATAAGAATGCTACTTAAAAATTTTTTGATGTGAACGAGACATGGAGAAAACATTTAAATATTAGTGTGACATTAATTGTAGATCTACAAAGTAAATTAAACAATGACAATAGTTGTCTTAGAATGGGAATGTCTTTTGGTGTATAGTATTCAAAACATATATATTGCATGATTATTTAATGAATTACTTATTGGGAATTTTGTCTGCACCCTATGTTTCCTTCCTGTACCCTATATGTGATGAAATAACTATTTTATCTTTATTGAAAAATTTTGAAACATGTTTCTGGACTACATAATTTATTTATTTTTTCAAATTTTACAATACAAAATACATTTAAAATATTATACATTTTAAATTGTATAATTTAAAATATATTTTCGAATCCAAAAATATGTTTTTAATTGCACCATTCATAATATATTTAAATTTAAATAAATGATACATTTTAGATCGTGTAATTCGAAATCTATTTCAAATTTAGAAATACATTTTGAATTACACGTCTTGAAATATATTATTTATTTGAGATTAGTTTTCTTCTTCCTTTTCCTATTTGATTCATGTATTATTGACGTTAATTTTTTCAATTGAGAAAATAAAGTAAATAGTTGAATGTTGCAATTATGCGGGCATGAATAGTGTTGTAAGAAGTACAAAACATACTCAGTGAAGTGGGTGATTGTAATTTGTGATGAATTTGCAGAAGTTGTCATTTGCCTTTTAGTAGGAGGATTTGCCCTCAAAATCTCAACAGCAAGGTAGTCAGCTTAGAAATGGGGTTGCTTTTTGACTTGGCATTGGAATTACTGTGGATGGTGTGGTTTTGGTTGGTGGATGGCTCTTTGTGACTGCCATTGCTGCTGCTGTCTGGTGCACGAGAATATTATTGAAGAATGACACCTCGCGCCGTTGAAGGAAGAGACTTTTGTTTAATGCAGAATCCAAATTTCCGTTACTAATTTTACAATCCAAAATGAAAATTTACATTATAATTTACATTCTCATTGTCTTTGTATTACAAATTATAAAGTCCAAAATGTAATTTATATTTTAGATTGTCTTTAAAATTTATATTAAAGATTGTATAATTTAAAATATAAATTTACATTACAAATTACGTCATCCAAAATATCAACAGAAAATAATTGAAATTTTAAAAATTATAGGATTCAAGAAGAAAACATATCATACACTACATAGATTCTAAAACTCTAAAAAAATTGTTCAATGTCAAAATTGCTAAAATGAATATTAATCTTAAGTTATATTATTTTTAGTAGAAAGTGATTTTTTTATTACCACGTTATTTTCGCTAATGAAAAACATTTATTTTCAACAATGTTCTTTGACTTTAAAAGTGTATATTAAAAATCCTCTTATATCGAAAATTAAGACAAGTCATTCAAACATTCACTTATGGAGAGTACTTTTATAGAATTAAAGAGTATAAACAATAGTTACATATTTAATGAAATTTAAAAGAATAATCTTTTAATAATCATTAGTACATACTTGAATAATCATTAGTACAATATCAATAGTAAATACATGAAAATAAATAAATGATTTCACGTAATTTCGACGAATAAAAAACAACTAAATAATTTTAAAATAGTCCTATACAAAAACGTTAGCATATTGAATCAGTAAAAACACCAGTACAAATACTGGCTCAACCAATATGAATGAAATAAAACTGTAGCTTTGTAGTTCCAAGAGACCAAAACACTACAGTAGATCTAATTTGTAAAATCTTGTATTGATTTCTCCAATTTATCTTACAAAGACAAATTCTTTCTTTTTTCCTTTTTCATTTCCACACCCCTCAACAAGAACCAATAGCAAAAGTCCTCCGAAAACGTATGTATGGTAACAAAAAAATACATTTATTTGTAATAAGATCAAATTTTTTAATTAATTAATGAATATATGAATATTTTTATTTGATCCATATAAATCATGTTTCCAACCACTTCATATATGCAATTAAGAGTGCACAACTTTAAACCTCGAATTACATACCTCTGCTCTTCCCTTTCTTTTCGTATCGGCCAATCCTCTTGGGTTCCACATGAGCTTCTACGGCTGTCACTTCAGATGTTCGTCATTCCTTCAAAACAGAGAAAAGGGGAAGAAACTAGAGAATTACCAAAGAGGAAAAGAACAAAGAACCAAAGCAATTGGAACTCCGGAATTACGTAATCTTTGCTAGATGTTTAATTTTACTGCAATTAGAAACTACAGCTGACCAATCAAATAATTTTAGACAAAGTTTTCACCACCACCTATATACAAAAAAGAACATAGGAAAACGAAAAAAACCACGAACATCTATCTCCAAGCAGCACCTGGTCCTTCACCTGTTACAGTACTAGATTTAGTCACCTGTCTCAAAATATTGTTCTTTAACTCCTAATGAGAGTAAACAGCATATACGACAAGGGTAATCAATAGAGCAAATAAATGAAAAACACTGCTACTCTATACTAATGGAAACAGCATATTTGCCAGTCAGTCTCCTAAGCTTCCGAGATAGGAAAGCCACTGAAGCTTCATCCATGGCAGTCAAGTTCTCAGCAACTTCTGAACATAATCTCCTACATCCGATCAATTGGTTCAGTGCGATCTTGCACAGCAAGCCCTTCTGAGACATCAGCAAGTGATTTGAGATTGCATTTTATTAAGGCCTCCACGAAGTAGCAGGTCTCATCTTTCGTGTTGCCCTCAGGTATATCCACCACAAAAGATTCAATTACCAGTGTACCTGGCCTTCCATCAATGATTTCTGGGTGTAGAGACATGATAGAGGAGTAGTTCTGAAAAACACCAGATACAACTTAGGATAAAAGTTTATTCTTTGTCGGTTGAGAAGGATAAGATAGTTTAACCATTTAGCCCAATTTCTCAGTAAGGCCAACTATTCAAAATTTATGACTCATGCTGGACGCAATGCTATTTGCATCTCTCATACAGAAACATCAGTTATTACAGACAGCAAAGTTCCACATCATTTGCTCATCCTGACTTGTTTTTTTTTTTTAACTCTAGCTCATCAAGGAGGAATTTAACTGGTTGACAATGAAGATTCTACTCACACTGTACATGCTACCATAAATTATACATGCAGGATAATAGAAACCAGAACCAGCATAAGGAATTTCCTGAGAATTTCATTACCTCCAAACTGAAATAACAATTCCAAATTTCACAAATATCTATTTTCTGTTATCTAAATGATTAGACAGAACTTGAAACATTTAAATTAAATCAGGCTGCGCAATCCTCCATCTGTCTAAGAAATAATAATCCCTTATACCCTATACCTACAGCAAAAAACAGCTAACCTTTCATTGATATTTTGATTTGGAAAGAAAAACTACTATAAAAAAAGAGAGTCCAGTATAAAAGACAACATGCATAAAAAATAATTGAGTGAAGTTATCTTCACAAAGAGAGACAAATAATTGAGTGAAGAATTCATACCCTAAGTCTATGATCACCACCAATAATCCTGATGCTGAGAATATGCTCATTGTCATCGAGGAGTTCCAATCTTTCTGTACTAGTAGTGGCTGGAAGCCCTGATTTAACATCGACTTCTCTCAGACTCCCAATCTCAAGGTTTCCCCTTACAACACACCTACTCACAAATGGCTTGTACTTCTGTGGTTGATCAAACCTCCTCACCAAGGACCATACCTAGAGAAAGAAAATCAATGCACAATCAATAAACAATTTCAAGCAGACATGGTAGGTGCTGGCAGAGCATAAACATTAGCAATCTCAAAGAAAAAGTGTTTCCACATTATACAAGACTGAAAAAATACTGTCAGGAAGCACATGATACTCTAGATTCCAAAACGGAAGCAGTGAGGACCAGAAAATGGAACAAAATTACATTCACTTTGAATTTATTAATCTTCACTTAGAAAAATAAATATTGAACTATACTATTGTAATACACTTCTGCAGAAACAAAACTGTGTTATATTATGCATTATATATAAACATAAATGTATCCTGATTGAACCTACCAAACCAACAGTAGCGTTTATATTTATTTGTAAATCTGACAAATTTGTTATTGTCAAAACCATGCTGCTCATTGTGTATATTTTAGGAAGTTTGTATTTTATTCTTATTATATTTTTAATCTTTATTAGAGATGTATCTTGGTATTAAAACTAAGATATGTATTTAAAAACAATCCCATAATTAAAGAGGTTTGTTTCCTTAGAATTAGTTCTCTGAATTTCCTAAAATAAACAGCAGGGTCATATATTTATAGGTCCAATGACCTCATATAGAAGAAATATATTATTCTGTTTTAAATTCTGAGATGGTATCAGAGCTCCTCATCTTTGGAAGTTTCTGACTCTGTCCATCAATCCTAAAACGCAGCCTTCATTGCTGTGCCTCTTTGATACCTGCACTTAAACTTCCTGGACCTACAAAAGCTGCACCTGAATGTGCACCTCAACCTACACCCAAGCCTGCAGCTAATGAGGGTGGAAAATTTGAGAAAAATCTGATTTATTTAAGGAGAGAAAAGGCCATTCCAAAATCTGTCCATATCCAAGAACCCAACCTACAACCATTACATGAGGTAACAATTTCTAATCCTATAATTTTTTATAATTCAAATGAGTTTTCAGAAGCACAGGTGGACCAAAACCTAGACCTTCCCATTGCCTTAGTAGAAAGTGGACCAAAACATGCAGCCAACAAACCCAACAACCACTTTACCCTCTATCAAATTTCTTGTCCTTTGAAAAATTCTCCCCTTCACAATCTTTCTCACAAACCTAAACTCTATAACCACACCTTCCTTTGTATCTGAAGCATTATTTGACAAGAAAGGAAAACAAGCCATGGATGTGGAAAGGAAGGCATTAAACAAGAACAAGACCAAGGAACTTGCCACCTTACAAACAGAAAAAACAAAAAAAAAAAACAGCAAGGTATAAGTGTGTATATACGGTGAATATCATACTGCTGGGACTATTGAACATTATAAGGCAATGTTAGTGGCAAAAAGACTCACTCAAACCTATGGAGTGAATTACTTGGAGACATTTGCCCAGTTGCTAAGATGAACACAGTCAGAGTAATATTGTCATTAGCAGCAAATCATGATTGAGATATGCAACAGTTCAAAGTGAAGAATGAATTCCTACATGAAGATCTTGATGAAGAAATATACATGGAGTTGCCCTAGGCTATGAAGGACAAGTTGCTACTGGAACTGTTTGCAAGTTAAGAAAGACTTTGCATGGGCTTAAACAATCCCCTAGAACATGGTTTGGTAGATTCACCAAGGTTATGACAAGTATTGATTAGAAACAAAGTCTAGGGGATCACACTCTATTCATCAAACATTCAATTTCAGGGGGAGTAACAATATTGTTGGTGCATATTGATGATATTACAGTAATTGGTGATGGCAAAAGGGAGTAGAAAATGTCAAGTCAATGCCTTGCCACAAAATATGAGATTAAGACACTAGGAAGACTTCAATATTTTTTGGGAATTGAAGTGGCTTATTCCAAAAGAGAAATCTTCATATCTCAACAAATGTAGTTGATTTAATTAAAGAAACAAGGAAGACAACCTGCATACTAGCTATTACTCCAATTGATCCAAACATGAATTTGGGAATTACAGAGGAGGGTATTGCAATGGACAAAGAAATGTATCAAAGACTTGTTGGTAGACTTATTTACTAATCTCATGCTAGGCCAAACATTGCTTTTATTGTGAGTCTAGTAATCCAATTTATGCACCAACCAAAGGAGGCTCATTTAGAAGTTGCTCTTAGAATTGTTCAATATTTAAAAAGGACTCCAGGGAGAAGAATTTTATTTAAATGAAACAAGAGTGTAAGTCTTGAAGCATATATGAATGCAGACTATGCAGAGTCAGTTGTGGATAAGAGATCAACTATTGGATATTTAGTGTGCCATGAACATTACTCTCACACCTATTCTTCGAAGATGTCTACTGGTTTTTCTTGACATTTTGGTTTAGAGTAAATTATAGGATGAACTCCTACATTATATGAGATAGATTTTGGCCTGTTCACTAGATCAATCCTTCTTTGCTAAAACAAAAATTGAAATAGTACCAAACAGAAAATCTTTCTGAAATGATGAATAAGCCCACACTATAAAAGGAAAAAATATAGCAATAGCAAATAATACATTGAATCATAATATGTGATATGAGGGAAGAAACCAGAGTTATCCTACTCTAATACGAACAAAAAAGTGGATATCAACACCCTCAACAATAAGGGTGGCAGCAAATTCACGTAGTTCTCAATCCACTTTCAAGAAGGTTAGTAATGAAGTGAAGGCAATCAGTGAGGGGCGCAACAGAGGAAATTTCGAATGGTTAATGCACTAAGAACTGCAAGAGATAATTAAAAGAGAAAATAATGTTTGCAGGTGGCGCTATGTTATTCATTTCAGACAAACCAGAAAAGTCTAAAATTCCTACCAGAACAGTTTACCAAGCAAAGACCAATTTAGATGAGCTACAAAATTGATTCGCTATGATTATACAATTTGTTATAAACCAAGGAAAGACAACTTAGCGACTGATGCTTTTTCTCAATGTTCTTCTCTTCCAACATTATATCTGTTGTAAAAATGGAAGGATAGCATGGTTGAGAGAAAGAAGTTCAAAAGGATCCTAAAGATTTGTCCCGTCCAGCAATCCATCCAAACTAATAAGGTCAAGAAAGGTCGTAGATTAGTACTCCTGAGAAATTTCGTGTGAATCCCTACTTCAAAGAATTTCATAACTCATATTGGGGGCACTCTAGGTCTTTCAAAACTTATAAATGAATAGCTAGATTTGTTTATCAGATGGGTATGAGGACCAATATTAAAGAGTATGTAGCTTCTTGTGATATATGCCAGAAAAATAAGTCCAATACACAATCTCAAGCGGGTCTATTACAACCTCTCCCTATTCCAAATAAAAGTTGTGTTGACACATCAATTGACTTTATAGGTGGCCTTCCACAACTCAAGGAAAATATTACATTCTAGTGGTAGTGGATCAACTAACTAAATTGTTCATTTCTTTGCATTGACACCCTTTCTCAACCAAGACTATAGTGGGACTGTTTGTTAAGAAAGTGGTTCATTTGCATGGATTTCCATCCACCATTGTTTCACATCAAGACCAACTGAGTAGCTTTTAGAAAGTACTCTTTAGGCTAACAAGAACTCAGCTTCGCATGAATACGGCCTCTCATCCACAGGCTGATGGACAAGTAAAAAGAGCAAAATCGGTCTGAATTAATGAACTGTAACTGCTACCTGCAAGGACGAAGAATGAGGTCTGGAATAAACATCTCACTAGAATCACAATGCCTTCATTTCATAAACTGACCTCGGATATGCATATATTTCGTAATCTGACCTCGGATATGCATATATTTGGGTATTTTTACGGGAAGAAGAACTATTTCCCCCCAAAGAACCTTTCTCAGGGTAAAAGCAATTCTTTTTCTCCAAAACAAATTAAACCAAACATGCACTAGATCACCTCCTACCTATTTTCCTGACACAAACATTCGTTTTCCGAAACCTAAAAAACAGGACCAGATCAAACGGTATTGAGAGATAGATCAACCACAAAAACAACACAGAATAAGTTCCAACGACCTTAAAGAAAACAGCTAAGCATTGAAGCATAACTGTTACCCCCAGCAACCCGCATCCAAACTACCATTTATCCCTCAAAATAAACAAAACAATAAACAATTCCTCGTAAATCAAACTCAAAACGGCAACACCGTTGAAAAAGTTTAGAAAAAAAGCTGACACATAGATGCTCTAATATTCCAATAAGGGTTACGAATATTCCACAGGATCACATTGATGTATACATAAAAAGGAAAAAATCTTCGCAACATACATCCAACGCCCTACTGAGTCAGAATAACACACAAATATTCCATAAATAATTAGAAATATTAAAAAACATTAAAAAAAAGACCTGAGGAACCGGTGCTCTTATATGTTTAACAAGCGCAGAGCCACACTGATTCTCACCAGGCTCGTGCCTGTGGTGTCGTCTAATGTGCTCCATCTCCACGTTGCTCAATCCTCCATTCCCAATCTCATTCATTTTGTTCCCTCTCTCTCTCTTCAACACAAAAGCCAAATCTCAAAACACTCAGTTTCTAATTTCCAACCGCGACAATTGCCAACGTCACCATAGGACTGCGATGCCGAGCCGATAGGCGGCGAAGAATTCCGATCGCCGTCCAACAAGGCTCACCGGTTAGAAAAACGGGTGGGTTACCGGGTAAAACGAAGAAGGTGATGGGCCTGAGCCACAGAAACACCACCGCGGATCATGGAAGGGAAAACTTCTTCTACCGAACCTCTTTATTGTTGTCCCAAATAACCAAAATACTTAAATATCAATTGCTAAATGATAAATAATTTAAAGCGTAAAAGAGTAAAAATAGTTAAATAGTAAATATCGCCGTCGAACTTTGAAAAAAATATACCATTTTCAGTCATTATTTGATTAAACTTAGAATCTATATCTATATCTATATATTTACATATTTAATATTTTTTAATACGAAGAAACCCCTTTTTATATATGCGTATTTAAAATTTTATTATATAAAAATAATAAAAATTTTAAAATATAAATAATTTTACAAAAATGATATTTAAAATCTTAAATAATATAATTTAGGCTTAAATATCTTTCTCGTCATCATTTTAGTAGTGTTTGTTGCGGGTGGTCCTAATTTTTACCAAATATTTGAAATGGTCCTCATTTTGGCAATTTGTGTTTAATTTAGTCATTTTCTGTGATGTCGTTTAAATCAGTAACGAAATATTGTATAAGTGGCACTGTTTGTATTATGGTTTAATTGTGGTGTATTACGTGTACAGTATAACTGAAATAATTGCGAAGTTAGGGATAAGTAGGTGAGCTAGGGTTTTGAAAATGAATTGGTGGGCAAAAGAAATTTTTACACTATTCCTTCCTCCATTCCCAAACCGTGTTGGTGCCTTCCTGCAATCTTCTTCTTGCAATCCCATTATCTAGGTATATCACGGTCCCAATCTTCTTCCTTTACCTCACAGTCCCAATAGTGTTGTAGCACTTCCTGCAATGTTGGTGGTTCGACGAGAAATGGATTAACCTCAATTTGTAACTGTAGAGAGATGACAACTTTGAGGGTGACAAGAACTCCAAATAATATTGGTAGATGACATCTCTCTACAATTAATAGCGCCTTTACCTCACAGTCCCAATTACAAGGCGCTATTAATTGTACAATCTTTTTATTTTTTGTTAATAAAAAATGTGTGTGTTAATTTTTGGTTTGTTGATTGACAGAATGGTGGTTCCAATACTATATGTTGTAACTTCTTCGAATGGCGGTGTGAAGAAGATGTTGACGAAAGGGATGTCATCATCATGACATAAAGGAGGCAAATTAATGATTTGGAGAATTCATTGAAGGTTGCCAAGAAGAGATTGCAATTAGTAATAAGGTTCAATTGTGTTTTTATTGTATTTTACATAGTGTTGTTTTATGTAATATTTTAAATTTCATCTGTTTTGTACTATTCTCAAATGAAGAAATGAATTAGTATTGCTATGTTGATATTAGTCCCAACCTGTTCAAAATCATAGATGTATATAGGCATTGAAAAATTGAAATTGAACTAAGTTCAGTACATTAATGTTTGGTAATGCCTGCCAAAAGTTAAATTGAACTAAGTTTGGCAAAATTGAAATTGAACTAAGTTTGGTAAAAGTGAAATTTAGTACATTAAGTCATCCTCATAAAGATTCAATACATCAACGTTTGGCAAAAGTAAAATTGAATGAAGTTTGGCAAAATTTAAAATACATATAATGGCTTACTAAGGTTATCTAATTCTACATTAGAAATGCCAAAAAATAAATAGGACGTAGACATTCATGGGCATGGCCTCCTAAACTGCAACTTCATCATGGTGTTTGATGGTTGTGACTGCTGACATGGTTGGTCTAGTGCTGATAGTGTTGGTGCTTGACTTTTGTTTACTGACTGTGGCGTCTGAGTGGATTGACTCTCCACTTCATTATGTGTTGGTTGAGTTGTTAGGGGTCCTTCTGTTTGTTGTGTGGGTGGTGAATCAACAGGATCAGCAGGGTCAACAGGCTCAACATGTGGTGTAGTTTCCTCAGCCTATACTTCTGCTACAGTTTGCTCATCCACAGGTTTTTCTGGGCAATTGTTCTTGCTATGGCCAATCTGACAGCATATGCTACATTTCTTTTTGTGACCACCTTTGCTCATTTGTGTGTTATCCTTCCTCAACTCCCACTTTTCCAACCTTCCTTTTTTCTTGGATCTTTTTGGTAAAATCTTCTTATATGGTGGGTGGACGTCAAGGTAGGGACTTCTTTCCATAGGACCTCACTATTAACTGGAAAGATGATGGATTGATACATTTCTTCGTAGGTGGACCTCCTAAACTAGATTGGTATGAAGTCCTCAACATTCACATTGATGAAATTCATTGCTACAATAGCATGGCAGCAAGGGATAGCAGTCAAAAGCCATTTCCTACAGCTGCAGTGTTGAGCGTCCACATTGACTGTGTACTTATCTCCAGCCATGGATATGTGCCTCACTTCAAATAGTTTGTCTCCTGACTAGCTGCAAAAATGTGTTAATCAGTACACATATAAATACAAAAATAAGTGGAATGTGTAAAAAATACAAAACCTAACCTTGGGATCCAATATTTGGTTAACTCTTTTTCCTTATCAAGTTTGTCAAGGATCTTGGGGCAGATGGTTCCTTCAAAAGTGGTAATCTTCTTTCTCTTGGTGGCCCACCTTTCCATTAAATAAACTTTGATTTCCTCCAGCATTGTGATAATGAGCTTGCCTCTTGCCTCCACTATGACACTATTAAATGCTTCACTCATATTGTTGACTATTGTATCATATATGGCTCGACCACTAAATCTAGATTTAGACTAGAACCTACATCAATCATAGCGTCAGTATTGAGAGGTATATCAACCAGGTATTTGCACAAAAGTTTGATAAGAAAGAGATACCTTGGAGGTATAACAATGAGGTATCTGTAAGCATCAATATTGTTAACATCACTCTTTCCCAAGTTGTTGGGTGTGTGCTTTTAGCAGCCTTCCACATAAGTATCTTTAATTTCTGGTCAGAGAATCCTTTTCTCAAATTTTCATATAGATGCCTCATGCAAAACCTGTGCTCAATAGTGGGTAATAGGTTATGGATGGCGGACACTAATCCTTGTGCAATGATGAGATTATTAATATTTAAAAAGTAAAGATAAATTAAGTAGTTCAAGATGATTCAAAAAGTGCACATACCTTTTGTTGGTCAGAAATAAATGTCATTGTCCTACACACTTCAACACCTCCAAGATCATCAATAAGCAATTCCAAAAACCATGTCCAAGTTTCTTTGTTTTCAACTTCGACAACAACATAGGCTAAAGGTAGTAACTGATCATTAGCATCCCTACCCATAGCACTCAACAACTCACCCCCGTATTTTCCTTTTAAAAAGCAACTGTCCAAACCTATGATAGGTCTACAAGACACAAAGGAATCTTTGCATGCTTTTGAGCAGGAGTAAAACCTTTGAAAAATTGCTTCATCATTATCATTTTCCACTTTGATTTTAATAGTAGATCCAGGATTACATCTTAGTAATTGATGTGCATAGTCGTAGATTCTTCTATACTGCTCTTTAAATGATCCATCTACTATATCTATAGCCAGTTGATGAGTGCGTATTTTTGCTCTCATTTAGTGTTTAATTTTAGATATTTAATTGAATTTGTGTGCTTAAAGAGTGATTTAATTGACAGTTTTGATAATTAGGCTGTTTGAGCTTATGTGATAAAAATGTCTTAAAAGTGATTTTTAGCAACATAAATTATTTCTTGGATATTTTAACATTTGTTAATACAGTTGAAGTTAAGATTAAGCTCATTTAAGGTGGAAAAATAAATTAATTGAAGTTACAAACCACCTTTAAATAAGTCTAAAATCAGCAAGTTCTGAAAAAATCACTTTTACACCCCATACATTACTTATACACTCCCTTTTTTCAAATGGACCTCTAAAAACCTGTTCTGCATCCTTAGTTTTTACTAAATTGCACCCCTCCTACCACTTAAACTCCACTCAACTAGATCATGTCATGTGGCAATCCTCCACTAATTGAGTTGACCAATCAGAACAAGCCACGTGGCATTAATCATTGCACATGCATGTGAACCAATCTGGGCGTGCCACGTCATCCTCTTCAACCCTAGCTTCTTCTCCTAGAAACCCTAGCAGCCACCATTGAAGCCTCCATCACGCCCGCCGCTGGCAGCACCTACACCAGGTACGACCACCAAAACAACACCTCCACGCATCTGCATTTCGAACCTCCCTCCACGTTCACGACACAACACGTCGTCGGAGCAGCCATTGCAACAATGACCATGAAAAACGCATATGTAGTTTTGCACAGTTCATGTAACCACCGTCCCTGCAAGTCACACCGCTGCACTTGAAAACGCAAACCACCACGCCGTTAGAGCCTTCTATCTTCTCGTCGGCCACCTGCATCATCATGGTAGTCCACCACTGTTAGCTTTGCACCTCACTAGAAACAGAGCAGTGTCGCTAGAATTGAAACGCTCATCACCATCACGCGAGCGCAACGAACAAATTTGCAAATCACAGCAGCCAACCTCGCATCATCTTCTTCCACGAACCACCTGCATCACCACGCAACTGTAGCAAAACACGAACCAAATTCACACACATCGTTCGTCACAGTATCCATGGCAGCACCTGCACCTGCATCAAATAATGTCGTAGCAACCAGTTTAGATTGCCTCTCATCTAGATCCACCAAAGAAGCGTTAACGTTTAGGATGCAGTGCAAGACCCGTGAAAATTAATTAATTAATTAATAAATATGGGTAGAAAGAGCCTTTATGCGTGATCATGTTGTGTGATAATAAGATTATAGAATTATAATAGTTATCACTGAATGTGAATTGGCATAGTGGTTGTGCTTTGGCCATATGAGTGGAAGGTCACGGGCTCAAACCTTGATAGATAAAAATTAACCTTTATTTTTGCCAAAGTTAGTTTCGAGTGAATGTGAAGAGGTAGAGAGAACCCTAGCAGAAGGGGCAGTCCTTAAATGAGAATTAAACACACCATAACACCTAATTTACGTTTGAGAATATGATGTGAATTGATGTTGCTGTGAAAGCTTGTATTTTTGGGTGTCCAGAATGAGGGTTTTGGTATTGTTGTTGTTGTCTTTGGCCAAACCTTTAGTTTTGGTGAGGCAAACCTGTTGAAAACATGTTACTGTGATGGAGTGATGAAATAAAGTGCTTGGTAATGATTGAATTGCGTTTTGGGTATGGTTTTGGGTCTTTTTGTGATTGAACAGTGGCGAAACTCTGCAAGTTTCGCCCAAGCGACTCCTTCTCGCCTAGGCGAGAGTTGTAGGAATTGATTCGGGGTTTAGCCTCGAGCAATTCGCTCAAGCGATCAAGGCTGAGGTTGAGCGAAACGCAGTCTCGCTCAGGCGAGAATGTCTCGCCTAAGCGAGTCACGATGAAACTTGTACCATTATTTGAGCGCGATTTCTCGATCAGGCGAGAAGTTTTGAGTTCTGAGCAATGGACTCTCTCACCTAAGCGAGAGTGGCTTGCCTAAGCGAGTTCACGAAGTGAATTGATGCATGTTTACGTCGAATCCTCGTCCAGGCAAGGATTGTGCGTTATTTTGAGTGAAGGTATGGCTCGCCCAGGCGATAAGAGCTCGCCTAAGCGAGATAACGTAGAGAAACCACTGTTTCACACTCGCGCAGGCGAGGTGAGGTAGCTTAAGCGAGGCTGATGGACTAGCCTGAGCGAAGAGCTCTAGCTTAAGCGAGTGTACTGCGAGTTTAGTGGTTTTGTGCAACATAAGACTGTTTGATTGTGAGATTTTAAAATATAGGAATTATATGCTTGTGTTTGTGGTGTTTGGACTTGAAGGACTAAGTCTGGGATGTGCTTGATGGTTGGACGCATGATGGGCATGGAACTGTGTAGTTCCCGTCGGCTGCTAAGTAGCGAGGAGTCCTTAGTATGGTGATTACATGCATCAGGCGCACGATGGGCAAGGAACTGTTAGGTTCCCGTCGGCTGCTATTGGGCGAGGAGTCCATAGGGCAGGATTATGAGCAGGATATGCTAATAGGGTTGGACCACGAATGGGTTAGTTTCGTGGGAGCATAGTAAAGTCCCAAGACCTAGTTCATGTATATGACTCATGTAGGACTATGAGATCACGAATGGGTAATTTGAAAACAATGAAATACTTAGTCATGTTATTTTGGGGTGGGTGGCATATTTATTTCATGTATATATTTATATATTGTGCATAGCTCACCCTATCTATGTGTGTGGCGATGATCGGGTAATTTATTATTCGGGAGCAAATGATGTTTCAAGTGAGCCAGGAGACGCTTAGTGGCGGAGAGTGGGCTCAACATACGAGGGGATTTTAGAACTGTTTTTATTTAATTTTCCATGTAATTTGATTACAGTTTGTACAATTTGAGAATATTTGGATTTTTTTTAAATTTTTTAGAGTTTTGAAAATTCCCTGTATTTTGGGAAACAAATTATATAATGAATGAGGTATTTATTTTTCTGCCTTGTTTATTTATTTATTTACGTAATTGTTCTTTATTTTAAATAATATCCTGTCAGGATGTTACTTTTGGTATCAGAGCAAAAGTTTTAAAAATATTTTTAAATATTTTGGGGCTAGTGGGGAGTGAGCTTGTCGATGTGGTTGTTTGTTGCGTGTTTGTGTTGAATATTGAAAAAGGTGTGAGTGGTTTTGTTTGACTAAGTGACTGATTTTTAACAGTTGAATGTGGCGTATCCAGGCTATGGCTGCTAACAGGAGGAGAAGGAGTAGTGGTGCTGATAACATCAGGGAGGCTATTCACCGGATGGTGGATACGATGCAGCCACCCGTAGCAGTGCAGCCTAGAATGGCGATTGCACCAATCAGGGTGCCGACCGTGGAGGAGTTCTTGTGCCACAAGCCAGCGAAGTTCACTGGCAAAGCCTCTCCTGATGAAGCGAATGCATGGCTCCGCAAATGCGAGAAGATCTTTAAGGTGATGAACTGCGAAGATGAGCTGTAGCTACTGTTTGCCACATATTTGCTGAATGAGGATGCAGAGTATTGGTGGGCGGGAATGCAACAACAGATGCAGACCCGGGAAGAACAGGTGGAGTGGACTAGCTTCAAGACGCGATTCCTGGAGAAATACTTTTCTAACACGGCCAGGCAAGACATGGAAGCAGAGTTTCTCGCATTGCAGCAGGGAGAGATGACAGTACAAGAGTACGTAAATAAGTTTGAGCACCTGGCAAGATACTACTCATATAATATTACAGAAGAGTGGAGGTGCTTGAAGTTTGAGCGAGGACTCAAACATGAACTAAAGAAGGTGGTGACACCTTTGAGGGAGAGAAGATTCCCAGTCTTTGTGGAACAGGCCAAGAGTGCCGAACATCTAGAGAAAGGCCCTAGTCCAGTTGTCCGACATCAGAGGAATGTCGCAGAGGTGAGACAAATGAAGAAGCCTTACAACCGACCACATGCATCTCAGGGTACCACTTGCTACCAGTGTGGCGGACCCCATCTGAAGAGAAATTGTCCTCAGTTAACAGGTGGGGTAGGAGGGTTAGGAGACCGTCACAAGTGTTTCATATGCGACAAACTAGGACATTTTGCCAATAATTGTCCAAAAAAGAAGAATTTGGGTGTGAAAAAGCCAGCAACATCGCCAGCAGAACGAGCTAGAGCGACTGTGAGGGTCTTTGCCATGACATCTACTGAGGCTACTCAGTCAAGTAACCTTATACTTGAGCCTTGCTTATTGTTGGGTAGTTCAGTGTTAGTGTTGTTCAATTCTAGAGAAAAACAGTCATTCATTTCTATTGCATGTGTGGGGAGATTGAGCTTGGAGAAACGTGACTTGGGGTGTGAGTTGCTTGTTTCTACTCCCTCCTCGGGTCAGGTGGCTACCAGTTCAGTCTGCGTCGGGTGTTCAATTGAAGTGGCAGGTCACAGATTCAAGGTGAACTTGGTGTGCTTGCCTTTGGAGGGACTGGACGTGATACTGGGATGGACTGACTGTCTAACAACCACATCATGATTGACTGTGGACGACGCAGTTTGGTATTCCCAGAAAATGTAGGGTTGGAGTTGATCTCGACTCAACAGGTGTTGAAAGAACTTCAAGGAGGGGCCATGGGTTATATGGTGGTGGCCAAGCGAGAGAAGAAAAGTGTTGCAGAGATGATTCAATCCATACTTGTAGCTAGCGAGTATGCGAATGTATTTCCAGATGAAGTGCCAGGGTTGCGGCCGAGTCGAGACATTGACTTCACCATTGATCTCATTCTTGGTGCAGGTCCAGTGTTTATGGCTCCATACAGAATGGCACCAACAGAGCTCGCAGAGCTCAAGAAGCAAATTGAAGAGTTGCTAGAGAAGAAGTTCATCCGGCCCAGTGCATCACCGTGGGGAGCTCCGGTGCTATTAGTGAAGAAGAAGGATGGAAGTTCAAGACTATGCGTTGATTATTGGCAGCTAAACAAGTTAACCATCAAGAATAAGTACCCACTGCCGAGGATTAACGATCTGCTCGATCAATTGAAGGGAGCAAGAATCTTCTCTAAAATTGACCTACGATCTGGATATCATCAGATCCTAGTCAAGCCGAAGGATGTACAGAAGACAGCGTTCAGGTCGAGGTGTGGGCATTTTGAGTATGTGGTGATGCCATTTGGAGTAACAAATGCACCAGCGATATTCATGGATTACATGAATAAAATCTTTCGACCTTGGTTAGATAAGTTTGTCGTTGTCTTCATAGACAACATTCTTATTTACTCTAAGACGAGAGAGGAGCATGCTAATCACATGAGGGTTGTATTGAAGATACTCAGAGATCACCAGTTGTATGGGAAGTTGTCCAAGTGTGAATTTTGGCTAGAACAGGTACAATTTCTTGGACATGTCATCTCAGCCAAGGGCATTGTAGTAGACCCGGCTAAGATTGAGACGGTGCTTAAGTGGGAAAGGCCTAAGACAGTGACAGAGGTGCGAAGTTTCTTGGGCTTAGCAGGTTATTACAAGAGATTCGTGGAGGGGTTCTCAAAGAAGATGAACCCTTTGACACAATTAACAAGAAAAGATCAGTCGTTCTCTTGGACTGAACAGTGTGAGGAGTGTTTTGAGAAGATGAAGAAGTGTTTGACTACCGCTCCAGTGCTAGTAATTCCTGATACAGAGAAAATGTTTGAAGTATACTGTGATGCATCATATCAAGGTCTGGGGTGTGTATTGATGCAAGAAAGGAGGCCAGTGGCATATGCTTCTCGTCAATTGAAGGTGCATGAGAAAAATTACCTAACTCATAGCTTGGAGCTAGTCGCCATTGTGTTTGCTCTTAAGTCTTGGAGGCATTACATGTACAGGTCTCAATTTCAAGTTTTCAGTGATCATAAAAGCCTGAAATACTTGTTCGACCAAAAGAAGTTAAATATGAGACAACGTATGTGGATGAAATACTTGATGGATTACGACTTTGAATTGCTTTATCACCCAGGCAAGGCAAATGTTGTAGCTGATGCTCTAAGTCGTAAAAAGATGCATATGTATTGCATGATGGTAAAGGAGTTTGAGCTAATTAAGAAACTCCGAGATATGAATCTGGGGATGCAGTTTGGGCAAGGAGTTATACAATGCAGCTTATTGAAAGTCACTAATGAGTTCTTAGATGAGATACGAGTGGCTCAAGGACATGATATGGAGTTGCAACAATTTATAGGATGGCTGGGTATAGATAAAGGAAAGGATTACCAGATGGGAGCGGACGACATCCTACGCTTTAAAGGTAGGGTGTGCGTGCCTATGGGACCTATTTTCAGGAGGCAGATTCTGAAGGAGGGTCATCAGAGTCATTTTAGCATACATTCAGGTATGAGCAAGATGTATAAGGATTTGAAGGAGTCTTTCTGGTGAAACAGAATGAAGGCAGATGTCGCAGACTTCGTGGCTCAATGCTTGGTTTGTCAAAAGGCCAAAATTTAACACCAAAGGCTGGGAGGTACATTGCAACCATTAGACGTACCTCAGTGGAAGTGGGACAATATCTTTATGAATTTTGTGCTGCATCTTCCGAGGTCAACAAAGGGACATGATTCAGTCTGGGTGATAGTAGACAGACTGACAAAATATGCACATTTCTTGCCTATGAATCAGAAGTGGTATATGGACAAGTTAACGGAGTTGTACGTGTGAGAAGTGGTGAGATTGCATGGAGTACCCGAAAGCATAGTGTTAGACCGGGATCCTAGATTTCCATCACGGTTTTAGCAATCATTGCAGGCGGCCTTGGGTACACAGTTGAGGATGAGCTTAGCTTATCATCCTCAGATGGATGGTCAGTCCGAGCGGACTATCCAATCTCTAGAAGATTTGTTGAGATCTTATGTGCTGGACCATCTGGGAAATTGGAATTATGTGTTACCCTTGGTAGAGTCCACGTACAATAATAACTATCATGCTAGTATTGGAATGTGACTGTTTGAAGCTCTATATGGAAGAAGGTGTAAAACTCCATTGTGTTGGTATCAAGATGGAGAAACATTTATAAAGTCAAGTTGATTCAGGAACGGATGCGAGCAACTCAAAGTAGGCAGAAGTCTTATGCCGATAAGAGAAGACGACCATTGGAGTTTGAGGAGGGAGATCATGTATTTCTCCGAGTTACTCCAACCACGAGTATCAGAAGGGTTCTTAAATCGAGGAAGTTAACTCCGAGATTTATAGGACCTTATCAAATTACACGCAAGATAGGAACAACAGCGTATGAGATTGCTCTACCACCGCACCTAGCCAACTTGCATAATGTGTTTCACGTCTCACAGTTGAGGAAATACATTGCAAGTCCAAATCACGTGTTAGATTCAGATGAGGTGCAAGTGCGCGAGGACCTGACCACGCCAGTTGGACTGGTTCGTATACTGGATACCTAGGTCAAGCAACTAAGGGACAAATAGTTAAAGACAATGAAGGTACTTTATGGGAGATGGAGGACATCATGAGGAGGTCATACCCTCACCTGTTTGTTGGTAAGTTCTATTTTCGAGGACAAAAACTTTTAAAGGTGGGAGGAATGTAAGACCCATGAAAATTAATTAATAAAATAAATAATTAATTAATTAATGCGGGTAGGAAGAGCCTTTATGGCATTAAATGTTATTTGGTGTGACGTGGAAAAGTACTAGCTCAAGTGGTTAAGAGTACTTTAATTGTGTGAGAGGACTTGGGTTCGAGTCCTATGTATGCCATTTATATGTTGTTTGATTATTTAAATTTTAATATTATGCGTGATCATGTTGTGTGATAATAAGATTATAGAATTATAATAGTTATCACTGAATGTGAATTGGCATAGTGGTTGTGCTTTGGCCTTGTGAGTGGAAGGTCACGAGCTTAAACCTTGATAGACAGAAATTAACCTTTATTTTTGCCAAAGTTAGTTTGGAGTGAATGTGAAGAGGTAGAGAGAACCCTAGCAGAAGGGGCAGCTAAGAGGGGCTGGAAACCATCCTATAATGACCCTTAAATGAGAATTAAACACACCATAAATCTGAAGCAAAAGCAATTGTGAACCAAGGGTCCTTCATCCTTCTCAAATTTAACCAAAATTCCAGGTTAGGGGAGCTGTCTTTAATTGTATACGAATTTTGGTTGTAATTCAGTGGTGGGTTCATGCTCAATTTGATTCTGTATGATATGAAGTTCATATTATAGGCATTGTGATTGAGAATTTGATGTTTGGGTGTCTAGAATGAAGGTTTTGGTATTGTTGTTGTTGTCTTTGGCCAAACCTTTAGTTTTGGTGAGGCAAACCTGTTGAAAACATGTTACGTGATGGCGTGATGAAATAAAGTGCTTGGTAATGATTGAATTGCGTTTTGGGTCTTTTTGTGATTGAACAGTGGCAAAACTCTGCAAGTTTCGCCCAAGCGACTCCTTCTCGCCTAGGCGAGAGTTGCAGGAGTTGATTCGGGGTTTAGCTCGAGCAATTCGCTCAGGCGATCAAGGCTGAGGTTGAGCGAAACGTGTAAGACCCGGGAAATTAATTAATTAAATAATTAATTAATTAATAAATACGGGTAAAAGGCGTTGTTGTGATAATTATTGTTGTTTATTATGATGTGGAAAAGTACTAGCTCATGTGGTTGAGAGTACTTGATTGTGTGAGAGGACTTGGGTTCGAGTTCTATGTATGCCAATTATGTATGTTATTTTATTATTGCCTTTTTCTAATATGTATGATTATGGGATTGATGATGTAAGCTTTTTTTTTTTACTGGAGGGTATCACCAAATGTGATTTGGCATAGTGGTTGTGCTTTGGCTTTATGCGTGGGAGGTCACGGGTTCAAACCTTGATAGGCAAAGAATAAGCTTTAGTTTTGCTAATTATTAGTGGTGGTATGAATGTGAAGGGGTAAAGAAAACCTAGCAGAAGGATAACCATTGGGTGCTGAAAAATCTTTCCACTAAGTGACTTGAATAGCTATCAAGCCCACACTTAAGTCCAATTTTGTGTGAAAAGTATGGTTCTGGGTGCTAATTGCCATTACAATAACATTGATATCGATTGCATGTTTTGTGGTATGTTTTTGGGTATGGTTTGACACTGTTTTGGGTAAAATCCGTGTGTGACAGTGAGGGAACTCTGCAAGTCTCGCCCAAGCGAGTCTATCTCGTCTAGGAGAGAGTTGCAGAACCTCACGTCTGATGTGGGGTCGCGCTGCTCGCCCAGGCGACCTTGGTTTGATGTTGAGTGACTCAATCTCGCTCAGGCGAGGAACACCTCGCCTAAGCGAGGTCGCGAGGAAACTTAAGCGCGATATCTCGCCCAGGCGAGAAGTATTGGTGTTTTGAGCGACTCTGTCTCGCTCAGGAAAGAGACATTCGCCTTAGCGAGGTCGCGATGTGGAATGACATGGTTAAGTGGTTCCTCGTTTAGGCGAGGGGAGCGTGTTGCATTGAGCGATGGTGCAACTCGCTCAGGCGAGGGAATCTCGCCTAAGCGAGATAACGTGTAATTGTGGTTGTTTAAAGCTCGCCCAAGCGAGGCGAACTAGCTTAAGCGAAGCAGAGGGCTTAGCTTGGGCGAGGAGTTCCTAGTCTAAGTGAGCTTGTGTGAATTATTGTGTTTCTATGTGCTTGCGAGCGTGTTTTGGATGTTTATCATAAGGATCGACTTTATATGCATGTGGTGTGATGTTTGGGCTTGATGGGCTAAGTCCAATAGGGGCACAGGATGTGCTCGGAAGTTGGACACATGATGGGCATGGAACTGGTTGAGTTCCTGTCGGCTACTAATGGGCGAGGAGTCCTCAGTATGGTGATTGCATGCGTCGGGCGCACGATGGGCAAGGAACTGTGATGTTTCCGTCGGCTACTATCGGGCGAGGAGTCCATAGTATGGTGATTGCGTGCGTGCCAGGGTCCAAGTTATGAGACTTGGATGTTTTACTACAGACGAGGAGTCTGTAGGGCAGGACTATGAGCGGGAGAGACTCATAGGGTTGGACCACGAATGAGTTAGTTTCGTGGGAGCACAGGGAAGTCCCAAGACCTAGTTCATGCATATGACTCATGAAGGACTATGAGGTCATGGTTGGGTGATTTGGAAATTATGAGTTTGTACTTATATTGTTTTGGATGGGAAAGCATATTTATTTCACATATATCTGTTTATGTTTTATTGTGCATAGCTCACCCTATCTGTGTGTGTATGGCGATGATCATATAATTTGTTATCCGGGAGCAAACGATGTGACAGGTGAGCCAGGAGCTGCTTAGAGACAGAGAGCATGGGCCACTTGGGATTTTGAAAGAAACTCTACTGTTTTGTTTTTGATGTAAATATTTTCTATGTTAAATTTTAATATCATTTGTAAATAACGCTATGGTACATTCGGATTATGTATGGTACTAATTATGATTTGAAATTTCCCGCATTTTTGGGAAATAGTTATAATTAATGTGGTATTTATTTTAATTGGAAAACTTATTTGTTTAAAATAAGTAATATTCCTTAGGGATGTTACAAAACGCAGTCTCGCTCAGGCGAGAATGTCTCGCCTAAGCGAGTCACGATGAAACTTGTACCATTATTTGAGCGCAACTTGTCGATCAGGCGAGAAGTTTTGAGTTCTGAGCAATGGACTCTTTCGTCTAGGCGAGAGTGGCTCGCCTAAGCGAGTTCACGAAGTGAATTGATGCATTTTTTCGTCGAATCCTCGTCCAGGCGAGGTTTGTGCGTTATTTGGAGCGAAGGTATGGCTCGCCCAAGCAAGAAGAGCTCACCTAAGCGAGATAACGTAGAGAAACCACTGTTTCACACTCGTGCAGGCAAGGTGAGGTAGCTTAAGTGAGGCTGATGGACTAGCCTGAGCGAAGAGCTCTAGCTTAAGCGAGTGTACTGCGAGTTTAGTGGTTTTGTGCGACATAAAACTGTTTGATTATGAGATTTTAAAATATAGGAATTATATGCTTGTGTTTGTGGTGTTTGGACTTGAAGGACTAAGTCTAATAGAGGTCTGGGATGTGCTTAATGGTTGGATGCATGATGGGCATGGAACTGTGTAGTTCCCGTCGGCTGCTAAGTGGCGAGGAGTCCTTAGTATGGTGATTACATGCGTCGAACGCACGATGTGCAAGGAAATGTTAGGTTCCCGTCGGTTGCTATTGGGCGAGGAGTCCATAGTATGGTGATTGTGTGCGTGCCAGGGTCCTAGTTAAGAAGGCTTGGATGATTTTACTACGGACGAGGAGTCCGTAGGGCAGGATTATAAGCAGGATAAGCTCATAGGGTTGGACCACGAATTGGTTAGTTTCGTGGGAGCACAATAAAGTCCCAAGACCTAGTTCATGTATATGACTCATGTAGGACTATGAGATCACAAATGGGTAATTTGAAAACAATGAAATACTTAGTCATGTTGTTTTGGGGTGGGTGGCATATTTATTTCATGTATATATTTATATATTGTGCATAGCTCACCCTATCTGTATGTGTGGCGATGATCGGGTAATTTATTATCCGGGAGCAGGTGATGTTTCAGGTGAGCCAGGAGACGCTTAGTGGCGGAGAGTGAGCTCAGCATACGAGGGGATTTTAGAACTGTTTTTATTTAATTTTCCATGTAATTTGATTACAGTTTGTACAGTTTGAGAATATTTGGATTTTTTTAAATGTTTTAAAGTTTCAAAAATTCCCCGTGTTTTGGGAAACAAATTATATAATAAATGAGGTATTTATTTTTCTGTCTTGTTTATTTATTTATTTACCTAATTATTGTTTAAGTAATATCCTCTCGGTATGTTACATGCAGCACCACAACTTCCTCCTTTTTCGTTCATCACGAAAACATTGTAGCACTTGCAACAACAACTAGATGGAAGAGGAAACCCTTATTTTGGAGAGAGAAAGCACAACTTCCACGTGTAAGTCTCTCCATGGACATTGAAATGGTCAAATCTGGTCAAAGCAGTTAACTCTGGGCAAATTCTGGTCAAAGTTGGTCAAACAAGAGGGGTTTAACTACAAATACTGATATTTTTGGATGTCTCTGCAAATTTGGACTATCAGATCTCAAAATGGCTGATTTGGAAAATTAATACAAATATTAGTTGGTGATAATTTATCATATATCTTTAATTAATTAATTTATTTAATATATTAGATATTGATATTATCAACCAACTATATTTGTCAAATAAACTATATCTCTCAAAATATTTTTGAATGTTTATCTTTATCTTTATTTTAAAAGATATTTGAGAGGATTTAGAAACTTAAAAGTGCAGTCCAAGTCCTATATAAAGAGACCAAGGGAGTAGAAGAAAAATCTCGAGACTTCAGAGTTTAGGAACCCTTAAGGGGGGCCTAATTTCGTTTCCTTTCTCTCTCCATTCTTATATTCTTCTTTTATTTTTATTTTGCATTCCATGAAAGGCTAAACTTCTTGGGTTGATTCCATTGTAATTTCTTAATTGGATTCTGAGGTTTGAATAAATTTGTTTGTTCTTTTGATTCTTGTTGAGATTTATTTTCATATATGTCTTTTGGTTCTTAATTTAGTAAAAGTAATGATTTTTATATTGTAGCAAGTTAGTTAGCATAATGTTAAATCTATATAACATAACAATTGTATGAGTCTAAGGGTTTTTAAATTTTAATTGAGAAGTTACTTTGATTAATTTTAGAAACTTTCATATGATTGCATGAGTTTTTGCTAATAATTGAGAAGTTACTTTGATTAAAGGTGAAAACTTAGATTATAATTAATCAAGAAGTTACTTTGGTTAATTAGCTTTTTACTATATATAAAAGGCAAAAGAATGGACATGATAAGGATTAGTAATATTTAATTGAGAAGTTACTTTGGTTAAATTTACTAAGATTAATCTACAAAGTTCTTGCTTTTGATTGAGAAGTTACTTTGGTTGAAAGTAAGGATGCTAACAAATTAATTGAGAAGTTACATTGATTAATTTGAAGTCTTAAATAAGAAATCAATAACAATAATCTTTGGGAAACCAATGATGAATCCTATTTTGAAAAAGTAGTGGAATCGACCTATTTTTCTTTACTATTGTTTCTATCTTATTTAATCTTTTATCTTTATCTCTCGTATTTTTATTATTTTATTTGACTAACTCTTTTGTATAGTTTTATAAGAACTAATTTGTTAAAAATGAATTCCACGTTCGTTGGGAGACGACTTTGGGTTACTTTACCTTTTCTATTTTGTTGACTACTTTTTTAATAATACTAAAGTTGTTATAGATAAGTAGTATTAATTTGATCGCGTCAACGACAATGTTATCACCAGTGCCCTTGCTTTACGAGCTGTTGATATTGACACATGTGTATTCCATTTTCTTAAAGCCCTTTGACGAACGTCATTTATCTTTAACTTTGGATTTTCTATTAGAGTCCGATCTAAGGTTTCACTAAGCCACTTTGCTTTAATGATATTAATCTTGAACTCCTTGCTACAAGAATGAAAAACAAGTAGTTTCCTCAATTGCCAAATCTTACGGCTAGATACATATGAACAATATGCAGACCGTTGACATTTATTTTGTGCACCCAAGCAACCAACCCTAACTCTCTTACTATCATTTTTCACGAATTTTAGATTTCTCCCTACATGAATTACATAAGTTCTAATAGCGTCCTTGAAATAGTTGTTGTCTAGAAAGACAAATCCAACTTCCCATTTGTAATTCGCCATACTTTTTGGCATTACAAATGTCTGGAATGGATCACATCGTGTCCTTTCATCAATGTTTTCTTCATCCCCAACTATCTCACTTTCGCTATCTGGCCCACTAAGTAATTCTTTAGAATGCCACTCATCATCAAATAACTAACTTAAATGATGTGCTCTATTTTCATAATTGCCTTTGCTGGAATCATCACTATCATTGTTTTCATTTATACCTTCCACTTCAATATCACTAGCCACATTCAAATCCACATCCACAAGTCCTGGACCCTCAAGACTGTCCCTATCCAGACCACTCCCAACCCCCACCTACACTTCAGTAGCCTCTTCATGGGCCTTTACTTCAGCATCCTCACACTACACTTCGTGAACCTGAGACTGAGGATCCACTTGCTTAACCTAAACCTCAGTCTGCACTTCATGAACATGATCCTACACCTTAGTCTCCACTTCATGATCCTGCACCTTAGCCTCTATTCCTCCCACTTCACCATCCATTTCCCCAACCTCACCTTCAGCCCGCACTTCACAAATCTCAACCTTCATTTCTCCAACCTGAACTTGCACTTCACCTACCTCACCATCCAATTCCCCAACCTACTCCTCTTTACAAACCTCAGCCTCTATTCCTCCCACCTCACCAACCATTTCCCTAACCTCACCATCCATTTCCCTAACCTCACCCTCAGCGTGCACTTCACAAACCTCAGCCTCCATTTCTCCAACCTAAACTTGCACTTCACCTACCTCACCATCCATTTCCCCAACCTCACCCTCAACCTGCACTTCACAAACCTCAACCTCTATTTCTCCACCTTAAACTTGCACTTCTCCAACCTTAGGATCCATTTCCCCAACCTCTTCATCAAGAGTTGGTGTATCACAAAGGTACAAAATTTTTTCGTCATCCACATTATTACGTACCTCTTCCTCATCAACACCATCTACTATCTCTACTTCATCCACACCATGATCCACAAACAAATGCACCTCGCCATAATGCCTAGAAACTTTCACCATATTAATTGCACCATTGTCATTTGACAATAGGTGAAGCATTTTTTGGACAACAAACCACATCTCCTTAATGTTAACATACCCAAACTCCTTAACTGCGTTTAGAACTTCAAAGTAACTCCACAAATCTGGGTCGCATGACCAGGTTGATTTTTCCCCATTCATATAATGGATCCCACCGTGGTGTACAAAAATACTACCGTGGTGGACAATAACATCAAACCTATCATCACTCATTACCCTAAAGTAAATTCAACAAAGAAAAAAGTTGTATAATAAACCCTACTTTTACTCAATGGGGAACACTGTTATAATCAATTACAATTAAAGTAATAGGAATCATACCCACCACTGACAACCGTCAAAGAAATGAACTAAAGTAATTCCCCACCCAACCCCTACCTATAGACAAAAACTACACAAAAAGTCATGCAATTAACACCCCGCCATGCACAACATCACAACATTCGAACTAGAGCAAATCCCAAAACATAATCACAAAAGCCATAAACCCAAATGATGAAAATCGGCAAACTTTATCACAATCACGAAAACCCTAAACCTAAGAGGAAAGTACTCACCTCATCGATGATGATAATTTGGTGACGTCAAATCGAATGCAGAAATCCCCAGGTCCAATTGCAACCTTTCCCCTCGTCAATGCAGAAATCACATTCTAGATGCTCAAATAGTGAACCTGTCTCTTACAATCCCTAATTACAACGTTTGCCCCAAATTTTTAATTTCAACATAATTACTCCAGTTGTATTGTACACGTAATACACCATAATTAAACGTAATGCAAATAGTGCCACTTGTACAATGCTTTGTTACTGATTTAAACAGTATCACAAAAATGGACTAAATTAAACACAAATTGTGAAAATGATGACCATTTTAAACATTTGGTAAAAAGGAGGACCACCCGCAACAAACACTATGATAATAAAGATGAAAAAAGTATTTAAGCCTATAATTTAAATATATACATATATATATATATATATATATATATATATATATATATACACAAATATTTTAAAAAATTTATAAAAATATATTTTTATATAAAAAATATATTATAAATTTTTATATATATTATAATATAAATAAAATATATAAATTTATAAATATATATATATATATATATATATATATATATATATATATATATATATATATATATATAATACTTCATCCTTTACCTCTAAGTGAGGTAGCTAAGGATCAAGTACAAATGAAGCTTAAGAGAGAGGAAGAAAAAAAGGGAAAAGAAGTTCAAAAGTAGAGAGTAGGTAGTTGAAGGTGGGGAAATTAGTGTTTCTTCCCCAAGGTCATTCAACCCGAAGCCCTTTCAACTAAAAAATCTTTAGAAAATATGCTTAATGAAGAACAACCTTCACACCTCTTGTTGTGTCAAGGAACACTCATATAGACTTCTAGTGAATCTTCCACTAAGTCTCTACCTTCTTCTATTGAAAATCTATTGAAAGAATTTGAGGATGTGTTTCCTAAAGAGGGACCGATTAGTCTTCCACCTTTTAGTGGAATTGAACATCAAATTGATTTTGTGCTTGGGGCTAGTCTACCAAATAGACCAGCTTATAGGACTAATCCTCAAGAAACAAAGGAGATAGAGACACAAGTACAAGATTTATTAGATAAGGATTGGGTTTAAAAGAGTCTTAGTCCTTGTGTTGTGCCTGTCTTATTGATTCCAAAGAAAGATGGCAAGTGGAGAATGTGTTGTGATTGTAGAATCATCAATAATATTACAATAAAATATAGACATCCAATCCCTACACTAGATGATATGTTGGATGAATTGCATGGTTCCATTGTGTTTTTTAAAATTGATCTTAAAACTAGGTATCACCAAATTCACATTAAAGAAGGTGATGAGTGGAAAATTGCTTTCAAGACCAAGTTTGGGTTATATGAATGCCTAGTAATGCCTTTTGGCCTTACTAATGCACCAAGCACTCTCATGCGTCTTATGAATCATCTCTTGAGGGATTATATATGAAAGTTGGTTATAGTTTATTTTAATGATATTTTAGTGTATAGTAAGAGTTTGCATAATCATGTAATGCATCTTAGGTCAGTCCCCTCAATTCTTAGGGTCAATCTTTTGTTTGCTAATGTAGATAAGTGCATTTTTTGTGTTGATAGTGTCATTTTCTTAGGCTTTGTGGTCAATAAAGATGGGGTTCATGTGGATCCCACGAAAATCAAGGTTATTCAAGAATGGCCTAGTCCTAAAAATGTAGGAGAAATGAGGAGCTTCCATGGTTTGGCAAATTTCTATAAAAGGTTTGTTCCTAATTTCTCTAGTCTAGCTTCACTACTTAATAAGTTAGTGAAGAAAGATGTTACATTCATATGATGGCAAAAACAACAAAAAGAGTTTGATGAATTAAAAGAAAGATTGACCAAGGCACCTGTCCTAGCATTGCCAAACTTTGCAAAAACCTTTGAACTAGAATGTGATGCCTCGAGAGTTGGTATAGGTGCAGTATTATTGTAAGAAGGTCATCCCATTGCATATTTTAGTGAAAAACTCCATGGCGCTTCTCTCAATTATTCCACCTATACATTGTATGCACTTGTATGCCTCGAGACAAATAAAGGCACCCACCACAAAAATAGAGTTCTTTTCAGTTTTCTACACTTTTAAATTAAACATTTTAAATTATTTTATTAGATGCATTCCTTTGGTATTAGATAAGTTATTTGTAAGTATCTTTTGGGGAAAGCATGGGAATATTATTTTGAAAATTGGTTGAAAAAGGAAGTAGGACATCGACACTTTTGTATTAGAACTGATTTTGAAATTTATGAGTGTAAGGAAGGAAGGAGGAGTAGCAGTGAATGATTTAGGAAAGATACTTTGTGTAGATAATGCACGATTGAACATTGATAAAAGATATGAACCTAACTAGTAAGAATTGAGAACCAAACATTGTGAGATAAATTGAGTGAAGCACCTTGTGCTAATCTAAATTCCTAATTTTTTGTTAAATGTTTGTCTTTGACCTGCACACAACGAGGTGAGGAAAGGATTAAGGAAAATTTTGTTCTTATATGAGCTAGAGCCAAACAACCACCTTAAATTTGAATCAAATATCCTATTTGAGCCATGAGCCTTGAAAATACACGCCCTAGCCTGAAAACTATTTATAACCTATCTTTCTCACTAATGAGAAAGATGGAACTACATGTGCATGAATTAAAAAGTAGTTGTACAAACAAGGACAAACAATGAAAACCATAAAAATAGGAAAATTTGGTCAAAACGACTCAATGAAAAAGTTGATATACCTCATAGGATAGAATTAAGATTCATAAAGCATAGCCAAAATGATGGAAAAATGGTTTACTTGAATGCCAAAGGATGGAAGAGGACCAAGGCACTCTTCACTGAATTGCGAAATTGATGCCAATGATGGAACATGACCCAAATGTAGGAATAGGCTTTGGTGCCAAATGATGGAAACCCACTTCATGAATGTTGAAGTTGCTTCCATGGAGATGATGCGCCTGGATGCGCAATCTTGAAACGATGAATGAGAATTTGTTTGGAGAGTGGTTTAAATGTGTGTCGTGAAGGAGGTTGGGTCAATCCTCAAGGAAAAAGGTCTAGGAGAAGTCAAGAAGATAACTTATACTAGTGAACTTAGAAAGGGCGAGCTGCATATTTGGAAGGATTTCTCTATATTATTTCCAATTGAATTTACAATGCTTAGGCACTCCTATTTATAGAATTTAGGAGTGAACCCAAGCATAAAAAAGATACAAAGAACCTTGAAACTAACAAGCTCTAGAACTTTAAAGAGTGACTAATGAGTTGATGAAGGATTGACCACTCAAAGAACCATGGAGACTCCCCCAAGGAGAATTACTAGGAGCATGACTAAAGGGGAGGATCCTTCTTCTATGTCTCTTTCTTTATTTTCCATCTTAATTTCTTGATTTCCCTAAGTTGACTTGGTTGACTTAATTTTGGTTACCTTGTTGACCTTTGACTATGGTTGATTCATTGACCAAAATTATTTAAACTTAAGCCAACATGCTAATCCTTGTTTAAGTTGTTTTGTAGGTTAATTTTGTAGAGAAAAGCTTGATAGGTGGCGCATGGTGATTGGAGGGCATGGATGATGTGGAGGAGAGAGTAAAGCAAAAGCAAAAAAGCATAAAGCAAAAGTAGACATTGTACCTTTTGTCTCTTTTGCTCTTTATGCTCCTTTGCATGATTTGGAGACCACTTTTGTCTCGTCCTCCACCCTTTTGGCCGAGAATCAACATGGGAAGCAACATCACCATCTCATTTTGTGCCTAGCTTGAAGATGCTTCTAGAATTAGGGTTTCATTGCTTTTCTAGTTAGCCCTTTTCATCTTTTGTACTTTTCTTAGACTATCTATTTAAGGGGAGCTCTTCCACTTGTAAAAGGGTTGAATACTTTGAATCTAAACACTCTTGTTTTCAACCTCATTTCGTGAGTTATCCCTCCTCCCGAGGAGTGGAAGAACTATTGCCTTATCTTGCTATGCAAGTGGCGACACCATACACTCATCTCTAGAGCTTGGTTTGGCTTTGCCTACTCTATGAGTGGCGTGCTCCACTTCCATAACCACTACTATCTTCTCTTCCATTTTATTTGTTCTTCTTCTTTCATTGCATTTTCGTTTTTGGTTTTGCTCTTGTTTTTTTCGTTTCTAAGCACCTTAAACTATTTATTCTCCTATTGAACTCTTGTAAAGGAACATTCACATCTAGATAGATGGCTATCTTAATGTCCAGTGGGGATTTCCTTGAGTTTTCTTTAAACAACTCCTTACCATATTCATAATCTTAAAAGGAAACAAGATAATCCTTCATCATGAGTTGTCAATTTCATGCACCAAGTTAACTACCTAATGTTCTAAGGGTTAATTGAGGCCCAAGCAAGCCGAAATAGGACCTTAGTTCGGATAGTCAATTAAGAATAAGCTTGTAAACCGAAATTGCACATTTGTGGGACGCTGCCTGATTTAATCGATTAGGTTATTTACATAATCGATTAGATTGAGTTGTCACATATTGGCCAAAATACAAGGCCTAAAGGAAATATAAGCTTGGCCAAAATACAAGACCTAAAGGAAATACTTATTTACATTTTTACAAAGCTAAGGGAAGGAAAAAAAAGCTTAATACACTATCTTCCACAAAAAGAAGATGATTAGGGCATGACTTACCATGAAGCAATGTAGGACATTCCTAGAAGAGTGACTAAAAGCATTTAGAAGAGAGACATTTAACCCTTCTTTTTCCTTGTTTTCTATTTCCTTATGTTGACTTTTCCTAAGTTGACTTTTGTTGACTTGACTCTGGTCGACTTGTTGACCATAGTTGATTTGACTTAAGTTGACATGTTGACTATTTTTCTTGTTTGTTTTGTAGGTTAAACTTATGCTAATTCAGAGGAGCTTTGCACTACTTAGAGTGCAATAGAGCTTTGGCCTTGCAACCAAGCTCACATGTGCACAAAGGAGGAGAGGGAGGCCTTGTATACCTTCTAGAATGTGGTCCCAAACCACACATGTAACGTTCTAGCCGAAAATTACTTATTAAAAATAAATAAGAAATAAAATTTAATAAACATCATATATATTCTCGCAATTTCCCAAAAATGTGGGAAAATTAAGTCTTCAAATGTCGCATATGTGAAAAAAATAAAATTGCAATATTCATTTATTACAAAACCAAATCCTCGGTAATAAATAAAAAAATTACAAAAGGAAAATCCATGATGAAATTTAAGAAAATTGTCCCATAGTGATCCCCATTCCATCTCTCTATGCATCTGTATGCTCACCTGCATCAACATCTGCTCCCATGTAACGAGTTACATGATCATCGCCAAACACACACAGATAGGGTGAGCTCAGTTAAATAAATCAAACACATATCAAATAAATATAAATTACATCATCTCATAACATAACCCGGGTTAGTCTACTCTTTCCCTTTTTTCTTAGATCTCCATTTCCAATACTTGCATTAGACGTCTATTATTTCTATACCCTTTAGGTGAGATCAATGATCGATCTTCGCTGCACGAGTGTCTACTCGCCCCTCTGACTATAGGCCACCACCTGATATTCCACACGTGGGAATAACTTTGCCACAACATCTCACCGTGACACCAAGTGGAGCTCTCCAAAACAAACATAAGTTTGTAGTTGTTCCCAGGCTACCAAAGCTCTATCAGAATGCACTGAAGAGGGCAATCACCCGAAACCTCGCCGTACGAGCCATAACTCGCACACTCCACTAGACTTCCTAAACCACCAAGCTACAACCTAGAGTGATCACGTGTTACCCCAATACAAGATACACTCATAACTGGGTCCCTAGCCAAAGCCTCGCATCATGAACATCACCTAAAACTATGTAGAAACCTTTCCTCGCGCACAATCACTGAACCAAAACCGCCTGGCACGCATCTCACGCCGCTAGGCAAAATCTGGGTCTAGACCGCTTTGCGGGCATCTCACACCGCCAGGTGCCACGCGCCATCAGAGGTGCTGCTGCACCGTCACCACCTGGCAGGCCCAAGCCTACCACCAAGCGCCACGCACCATCCAGGTCATCTGCTGCACCACTTCTGCCTGGCGGAACCAACACTACCGCCAGGCGCCTCGCACATACAGGGCCCACTGCCACTATTTTAAGTTGATATCGCCTGGCGGCTCGCCCTCGCCGCTAGGCGCCATACTAGTAGCGCAATTGTTACTAATTATTGGCACATTGAACAGGTCCTACGGGACCTCAAATCACACATTTCACAAACTCACATCACATGTGCAATTATCCATTTATGCTAAAATAACTCAATCATAATGAACACATCTTAATCAAGTCAATAAGACAATTATTCTCATTTATACACACCATGTTTTCTTTTATATACTGAATTGAACTCTATCCTATTCCACTTAATATAATCCAAATATTATAACAATACAAATCAACAATTAAATATATCATGCCTTCCAGATTGTCAATAATATATATGTACTTTTGGAATACACTAGTATGGATGCATATAATCTTCATCACTTCAAGACATCACTCAGCATAATCCATTCGTGAGTATAAATCTGATAAGCATTTTTACACACTTTGCACCTATCATTTTCTCAGTTCTTAACATACAATTTAATTAACTATGAATCCCCTTCTACTTCACATTCCACATTACAACTCAACCTGTTAACCTTATCATGCTTACTAATTCGAGTCTATCACATACCACAACGCATTTAATTTCCCACTCAACCACTCCCGTCATGTGAACACACCCAGAACAATTTTCTGCTAGTCTGATGGGGCACCTAGCGGCATCCTCCGCGCCGCCAGGCGGTGCGTGAAGAAATTGGGTTCTGCTTAGGTTTGTTCGCACCAACCGTGACTTCCACACACCCCAATTATACTACCAGTTCCAATTAGCGTTTTTAATCTAAAGTATGAGTGGTGACATCACACGAGTCTATGTCAGTTTATTTCCATACTATTATCATACAAGCAATCCAATAATTCAACCTGACACAATGTTTCATTATTTCAACACCCCGTAAACCCCAACCCCATATGGAATCCCAATTCATACCAATTCCGCACAATATTCAATTCACCACAGTTTTTCTTCTTTCAATACATTTATACACACATACAAAATTAATTCTAACAACACAAATATCACAAAACTCCGCACGAACCAGAAAATAGACAAAACTAATGGCGTCGCCTGGCGGGCCACGGAAAGCCGCCGGCGGTTCAAGAAAAATCAAGAAAGTAGGCTTAACACGCATGTGTCACCTGGCAGCGCATGAGCTGCCGCTAGGCGGTTTCTGGAAAAAATCCAAAAACACGATAAATGAGGATAAATAGATTCTACACTTCCATTATGATTCAAAACATATATTCATGCGATAACAGAGTGAAAATAAACAGTAAGAACTCCCCTAACCTGGATTTCCTTTCCAAATTTGAGAATTCCTACACTTCCCACTCCTTAGCAATGAGCCTCTCCTTGCCTTCTCTCAATCTCCTTCCCAACTTGATACCAATCTCCCCCCACTCTCTATTTTTTCAGTACTATAGGTGTGTTTGTGCAGAAAGATTGCTCTGCCTTTCTAATTTCTCTCTTATTTCCTTTCCAAAACCTTAGTTTTAATGGCCATGAAGAGAAAAAACGAAAATTGCATTAATCTTGTGTTTAATGGTTAATCAATGATTGTTCAATGGTTTTCTACTCGTTCCAGCTGCCTTCTTAGACAGCTAGGGTTTCTCTACCCTTCCCATTCATGCCAACAATTGAATTTAGCAAAAAGAAATCATTTTGCTTAAGCCAAGGTTTGAACCCATCACCACACAATTGCAATTCAAGTGCACAACCAATTCAACCAAGTCATATTTCATGATAATATCATACATCAAATATTATATCCCTACTTGTCACACCAAGCATCTCTTAAAAAAAACTAACAATTAAATAACACACAATTGACACACATAGGACTCAAACCCAAGTCCTCTCATAAAAATCAAGTGCTCTCAACCATTTAAGCTAATACTTTCCACGTCATGAAGGTTAGCATTTAATCCCATAAAGGCTTCTCTTACCCACATTTATTAAATAATTATTTATTTAATTATTTAAATTTAGTGGGTCTTACAACACACATGAGAGAGAAGCTTGGTAGCCAAGCTAGGTCACCTTCCACACCAAAGTTTTCACCTTCGGACCTAGTTTCTAGAAGCTTTCTTTTTCTTTATTTAAAGACACCCCTATGCTTTGTTTGCTTTGCTAAAAGGCCCCTCACCATCACCTATTTAAGGGGCTCTCCTAGACTTGTAAACGGGTTGATTCTTTGGAGTTAATATACACAATATTCAACCATTTGGTGAGGTGTTCTCTCTTTAGAGTGTGATCTTCACGAGCCTTATCTTGAGCTAAGTCTCAAGTGGAGACATCACTCATTCATCTTTGGGTTGGTTGCCTTTGTGACCCACATAGTGGCGTGACATCACTTGAATCCCCTCCCCTTTCATGTCTTCCATCTTTTACTTCATCTTTTTATTATTTTTTATTCGATTTTTATGTTAACTTTGAGTTCTTATTTTTGTTTCTTTGAGTAATTGAATTCTTTTCTCCTCTAGAGCTCTTAGAACTGAACATTCACATCTAGATAACCTTAGTTATCTTAAGGTCTAGGGGAATCTTCTTAGAGCTTGCTTAATCACCACAACACCATATTTAGTAAACATTAAAATGGATTTGTATCAAAAGAGCTCTTTGAAGTCTTTCTTCTTCTTCCATTCTCCTAGCCATGGCTCATGTTGTAGCTCCCTGGATGGGTTTCCATCATACCCTCCCTCGTGAAGACGATTTGTCCTCAAATCGGAAATATATCTAAGAAACCATAAATGTGATTGTTTATTTCCTCCTAGATCAAAGATATACTTGCAATATCCATTGAAAGAAGATTGAATAAGTTTTTGTACCAAAGTAATAGTATATCTAAAGAAAAGAACAAGGAATTTTTGTATTTTTGAAATGATTTTCTTTAGATGTAATAAGGCCTAATTTAAAAAAATGTTTGTGTCCACTTTGAGTTAATTCTATCTTGTAATGCAACATTAACTCAAAGTGTGATTTTTGAAAATCTACAGAGGAGTTTAAAACAATGGGAGTGGAAATGGAGTTAAAAACTCTTCAAAAGTATATGTTCCAATTAAGAAATAAGAATCATTAATGAAATGGGAAGAGGTAAAAGATTTGAAAACTCCCTTTAAAATTTATGATTTAGTTATAATAGGGGAAGTGGGAGGTGTCTTTAATAGCACTTCCTCATTGAGTAGGATTTCTTCTCTCTCCTTTTCTCTTATCTCAACTTTCCATGTACACTTAGTAGGAGATCAAGAACAAGTTGATCTAGTAGTCTTAGAATTTGAGGGTTATGCCATGACATGGTGGCTTCAAATTTGTATGAATTCTAATGACCAAGAGCCACCTACAGCCTCTTAGATAGACATTAAAACTTTGATGCAACTAGGTTTGTACCCTCCTACTATAGGAGGGAGACTCTTTTGAAGCTCCAAAGGCTTCAACAAGGGACTTTGTATGTGAATGATTATGCTAAATTGTTGAAGTCTCTATTTCTCAAAGTAAGACTTCAATCTGAAAGTGAAAAGGAAAATGTAGCTAGGTTTTTAAGTGGTCTTAGGAGGTAAATACAAGATGCGATAGAATTATATGGGTACTATTGTCACTTAGCCATCAAAGTTGAAACTCAATTGGAAAAGAAAAATAGGCCAAAAGGAGTAGTTCATATACTTACTATTACACTAATACTTGTAAGGGAAAAGAAAGAAAACATGATAAAATGCCTTCCAAAAGCTCCCACGATCCACCTGCAAACTATCAACACCCAATTTCGTCTATGTAACAATGATAAAAATAATAATAGAAAAAATTAATTAAAGTTCAATTGAGAAAAATAAATAAATAACTAATAAAATAAAAAGGTAAAAAAATATGTTTTAGTTTGAGAAAGAATAAATATCTATGTTTATTTTATTTATTATTATTATTATTATTATTTTGTTATTTATTTATTTTATTTTTAATTTAATTTAATTTTTTTGTTCATTTATTTGTGCTTTTTTATTTTATTTTTATTTTTATTATTACTATTATTTTATTATTATATTATTTTTCTTTCTTTTTATTATAGTTCCATTTTGTTTTACGTCTCTTATTCTATTTTAATAAAAAAAAGAAAAAAAACAAAAGAAAAGAAAAAAACAACAAAAAAAGTGAAGGAAAAAGAAAAAAGAGAGAGAGCTAGAGGTTAACGTAAGGTCCTTGTTATGAAGGAAAAAGAAAAAAGAGAGAGAGCTAGAGGTTAACGTAAGGTCCTTGTTATGAGCAGACTCATGCCTTTTTAGAGCAGACTCATGCCTTTTTAGAGCAGACTCATGCCTTTTTAGAGCAGACTCATGCCTTTTTAGAGCAGACTCATGCCTTTTTAGAGCAGACTCATGCCTTTTTAGAGCAGACTCATGCCTTTGAAGAATACAAAATCTTTGGATTTCTTTTTGTTTCATGCGTAAGAGATTTTGGGCAGCGGGTTTTGAAATTTCAAGAATGATAAATTATAATTGGTTTTCTTTAAAGGATTAGAAGCACTTGGAGTATTAAGTGATGTTTTTTCTTTTGTTGCTCTTGTATTTGATTTTTGACATGTGATAAATACCAGAGTGATTTATGAATTTGGTTTGATTACGAGACTTTATTTTTCAAGCATGATGTGATGGTGTATATTTAGTTGGCAATATGAAATTCTCATGGGTAGAATGTTGAGAGTATTTTGATTTGCTTGAAAACTCTTGGTGGAATCTAATGAAGATTTTAGATGAAGGTGATGCTATGTTTGGTTTAGTATGGTTGTTTGGGTTTGGGGTTTGTGTTCAAACCAATGATGGATTGTGATCATAAAGTTTCCGTGTTAATTGAATGTGACGTTGAGTACTATTGGACAAGTTTTATTTATTTCTTATATGAATATCATTGTTTATGGTATTGTTTATGGTTAGCTTACCCCTATTTGTTTGTTTGTATGTTTGTTGCCTGTGCGATGATCGTAT
>Ga0214544_1000948_pt1 | contig 57478 bp, 37 predicted proteins | sample CNSS3metaG_FD_160074 | JGI IMG/M metagenome (GOLD analysis project Ga0214544, IMG submission 160074) | Root nodule microbial communities from cowpea collected in UCLA plant growth center, Los Angeles, California, USA - CNSS3 | ecosystem: Host-associated > Plants > Roots > Nodule | place: USA... | reverse complement strand
CTCCTTGTTATTGGGCCTCTTGATGGGCTTGGGCTTGAAGGTGCATGTGGGTCATGTATTGGGCCTTGAGCATGATTTGGGCCTAGGCGTTGACCCAAGCTATAAGCCTTGTTGGGATCACATCACATGACCAACCATAGAAAAAGGTAAAAAGCTATATACAGACATAGGTAAAATTTGACTTTATCTAGTTTAACCGAAGCAAAGAAATACTAACTGAAGCATAAGTACAAGAAAAATAAATCAAATCACGGACGTTTGGAAATTATGATATAAATACTTAAAAGTTCAAGATTGCTGGGAGTAGCTTGTTTTCGTCAGCCCCTTCTTCATTAGCTTCCAAAGTATCCTTCAGCTGATACAGTGACAGTGATTCTAACTCTTCTTCAATTGCTTCTTTAATTTCCCTTTCATGTTTATAAGCTGCTTCTACTTTTGCTATTGCCAAAGTTCCACTCCAAACCAGAAATTATCCAAATAGCAATAAGAAAAATACAAAATATATCTTATTGTTCAAAATGATTTTAGATTCATACTCGAACTAGCAGGAAAATAATAACAGACAACCACTTTCTAAAGCCCCGCCATATTGTGTTAAATTCAGCAATATAAGAACCCCGTGTCATTTGGAATAATTATCCATACAATTTTATTTTTATAAAATCCCGTTAGGTCCTTGACAAGGATTTGCTTTCGGTTAAGAAAAATAATTCATTACTGATGGAAGTTGTGTAGAATATATTTTCCCGCAAGGAACTAGGAACAGGATGTCAGAGATGCTAAAAAGGCCTGAACTCAATGAGTGTCAACAAATAAACCTACTAGATAACAGAAATACAAAACAAAGCAAAGCACCTTTATAAAGAAAAATGCTTAAAAAAAACCTTAATACAAACATCTGTACAATAAAGCACTCAAATATCCCTAAATATGTGTGATAAATAAAAAAGAGAGATGAGTTGTATGAAATTGGTTTTAAAGCTTAAACCATTTAATCCTATTTCTAATTAAAAACAAAAAATATTGAAACAGTGAAATAAAAGTTAACCTATAGGCATGTCCTCTTCTTTTTCTTACACTTTTATAGCATTGTCTGTAATCTGAAGTTCAGATCTTTCATCTCTATTTTTAAATTTGCAATTTAATCAAAATGGCTTATCAGAGTCCAGCAATTCATGAAAAAGCATGCAAAACTGCCTGAAGTACAAAAAAAAAAAATCCATGCTCCTCATATTTACATCAATGGCTAAGCATTTCAATCAAAAGATACCTCAATTATATCCAAGGCAGCTAAGCATATCTCTTGGTTGATAGATGCAAGAAGTGGAATTGCTGCAGTAACACATGAACCAGCAATAGAACCAACTGTTCGTCTATATCTTCTTGAATCATTTAACTTGAATAAAATGTCCTCCCACTGATCTACAAGCAAAACTCTGCACTTAATAATAATTGACAAATAACCATTACCACAAGGGAATAGGTATCACATAATCTGGATGCAAAAGCACCAATATAAGTCCTATTATACTGTTCTATAGCAACACAATCAAGGAAATTAACAGTTTAAATAATAAAATTATGGGTGTGAACTCAATAAAGTCTTAGGAGGCCTAGCACTTGGGAGACATGGTAATCGTAACAACATGAACATATAAATGATTGATATACTAAGTAAAATTAAGGCAACAATAATTCATATTATGTAATTATTACTTACTACCAATTATTATCACTCTAGCATTATACTATTATAAACTGAAATCTGAAGAATTAGAAGATAGTTGTTTGTTGGTGGAGTGGCTAAGACCTCATGTTAACGTCATTGATTTTAAAGATCCCAACAAGTTTGGGAAAGTAAAATTTTATGAATCCTGATATAGTAACAAAAATGTTCATTTATTTAATGTATTGATAATAGATCAAATAATACTCTTTTGAATACTAATATAAACCTTTATTATCCATTCATGGATTAGGAATTTTAAGAAAATCTCTTTTTAAGTTTACACATGAAGCAAGAAATTTTAGAAAATCTAGACGATCTTGATATATTCAAGGACTAACAGTTTTTTCTTCTTCACCTGCCTCTCTTTCTATAGGGAATTTCAATCATAAAATAAAATCATGCAGTTGATTATGGTTGACTAGAACTCATCAAAAGCCCACACAGAAAGCCATTACCAATTGTTAGACCAAAGAACGGAAAATGTGGTGTTCCATAAATTATGGTTGAGTCCATCCCATAACAGTTTATCGTGTTGCTATATCAAACGATTACCCAATAAAAAGTATACATTTAAACAACAGTAAAACTAATTGTACCTTTCCAACCAAAACTTCATTGATATTACTTCCATAACTTACGGGTTCAGCTTCATCTAGAATTCTCAGACGAATTGCTGATTTTCAAACTTTGATTTCTTTACGGGTTCAGCGTAAAGAAACTCGTCATTGCGGCGGAGGGGGTTTTGTGGTTTCGGGGAGGAGGCAAGATTTAGGGTTTGTGATTTGCTGCAGATGGTTGATTTTTGTTCGCGTTTCTACAAGTGTGGTGGCTACATCGTTTTCGCGCTGCTCTGATTTCTTTGCGCGACACTGTTCGTGATTTGTTCCAGGCGAGGATTTGTTTCATTCGTGGTTGATGGATATTTCGTGCATGAAGAACATGGAGGTTCCATGGTGGTGGCGTGATTCTTGAATTGCTCTTACGGTGAAGGAGAAGATTGCGGTGGTTATAGATCTTTGGTTGAGTTTCAGACGTGCCGGTGACTGATGGAGCTGCGCTGGAACTGTACGTGGTGGTTGCCTAGGGTTTTTGGTGAAGAAGATGGAAGGTTGAAAATGCAAAAAGACATATATGACTTCGGTTCTCAGCAGAACTCAGACAGAATATGAAGTTTCTACTTCGGTTGAGACCCGAGGCCAAAAACTTTGGCCTTATCTAATATTCCTCAGTTCTGATATCAGAATAAAATAGTAAAAATAACCATTGTCAAAAACCCTTCTTGCACTAATTATATAATACACATTACTATTTACATATAAAAACAATTTCACCGTTTGTCTTTTATGCCAAACATAATAACAATACAACCAAAACAACACTCACCCATCAATCACTACCTTAGAAAAAACTTTTGACAACGAAGAAATAAGCCTTTCTATACTGTTACCATACCACTCTTGAATGCACCATTGTTAAAAGTTTGATGCAAAACATGATGGTTTTCAAACCGTTACTATATTTTCAAACCACAATATTGTTGCTAAACAAATAAATTAAATAAAAATTGAATTAAAAATGGAAATTAAGTAATGACAATGGTTGGTGTAATAACCATAGTCATATTGTGTCTCAATTTAAAGATTTTAGAATAGAAGAAATATACAAAACCGACGGTTATTATATGAACTATTTCAGCTTTACTCCATAAAACACCCACATAATAAGAAAACAATACATATATAGCGATAAAATAAATAATATAAACCTATCATTTTATTTTTTTAAACCACAATTTAATTTAAACAAAACTTCTAATAAAAACCTGCCATAGAAAAAAAAAACTAAACTAGTTAGCTCCCTTACTTTTGTCGATAATCAATTCTTCTTTCTCACTTGGTTCCGATCACCACTTTCCCTTTCTTTCTTATCCACATTCCTAAGCTTGGTTCAAAACAAAATTATATCTTTAATATGTGTCTAAAACCCAATACCATAGTGCAAAATGAATTTTGATCAGAGGAAACACTTACCTAAACCACCAAGAGTACTCCTATTTCCTATCACCGATGCACTACAATTTCCACTTGAAAGAATAAGTTGCACATCTCAAAACACCACACATCAAACTTCATTAATTTTCAGCCCCTCAAAAATTTGCCTCCTTTCTCTTAAACTACACGATTAAACCCTAAAAACAATAATGTTAACATTCACCCCCTTACTTACAATAGTTACCCATCAAATTCCAAATAAAATAAAATATGAATAAATCCAATTTAATTCTAATTTATCCATTTTTTCGTAATCAACTCTTTAATTCATTGTTTCTTCTCCATATACACGATGCACTTAGCGTGTCTCTTGTCTAGTTTCATTAGGTCACAATATTTGACCAAGTTGGTCGGACCCTACTCAGTTCACCTTAAAAATTCAAATTTCTTTAAGTCCTCTTGAATTTCACATTACTTTTCCTTAGGCATGTTCAAACTTCAACCTCTTCCAAAAGAAATTCATTTAATTGAAAAAATAATATAAATGAATTAAGCAAGGGTTGAACTCATGAACTTAACTCTAACCAACTAAGCTACCACACCTTTTTGCTATATCACAAACATAATAGTTTAAATATAAACCTTCATCCATTTAATTTATTTGTAAACAAAAATTGTTTTTCTTGGGTCTTACACTTAGTGAGTTAAATACTTCTAAATTATGGTAGTTTAGATAACTTTTTCCAACCAAGATTTTCAAATTATTTGAAATTGCTAGTGGAAGATGCTCTTAATATTCATGTTCTAGTGGGAAACGATAATTCCTTAGTTGTATAAGGATTTGTGGAGCAACTAGATATAATGGTCTAAGGAGATTCATTAAAAAATCTTATCTTTCTTTTATCAATTTCTGGTGGTACTCGGATTCACTTAACTTGCTGCATTTGGGTCTCACATTTTTTTTATTGCAGTAAGCTCACCTTGAACTTTTACAAAGATAAATAGTTTGTCACGTTATATGGTGATAAGTTTCAATTGCCTGGTCTTTCCCAATTCAATAAACTTAGAGGAACGCATAATTCTCATGCCATCGTAGAGATTTTTACATTGCAGTATAAGCAACAAGATTTGTTGGAAGATCAATGGCTCAAGCTACCAGATAATATGGAACCTAAGTTGGTCATGTTGTTGAACAATTACAGAATAGTTTTGCTAAGCCCATCACATTACTATCCTCATGAAGTCATAAACATGTTATTCCCTTGGTTGGTGAAACATGATAAACTAATAAAGGTAATAACTTATCGATATCCACACAGTAAAAAACAACATATAGAAAGGAACACTATAAGAAAGTGTTCTAGCTAACAAGTAAAATCATATCAACCAGAACATCCAAAAGGTTATCTCCCATTTCCTTAGTATTAGTAGCCCTTTTATCCTTATTTTTTCTGACCTTTGAGGTCCCCCTTTTTCCTTTAATCCTTCTCAAATTCTTATTCAATGCCATCACTTGTCTTTAAAATCTCTTTTTTACTATTCAACCCCTTATCTCCCTTGTATAACCACCTATAAATATCTATAAGGTCGATGTTTTACCAATGTAGGCCCAATTTTGGGCCTAACATGACACAACCCCTTTAGCCTTAGCATCGTAGAGCAAAAGACTAAACAACTTTAAACATTGACTCAAATAATAAAAGTCCTACAATAATCCCAAACATTGTTGCCCTCCAAAAGGAACTACTAAGGTGCATGATGACCTTAATATCACATTTTGTAATTTGTAATGTTCGAGAATATGAAACGTTAAAACATTCATGCCTATGGTTCATCAAACATCACATCTCTGAACACACCTTTACACATGTCGCTCGAGTAGATGAAGTGCTTCGTATTGTCTTTGCTATTTCCACAAATTGTTGCGTCACTTTTTGAAACACTTTGGATGTTGTATCTATATTACTTCATATGAATAGCAGTAATTTTTGTTTAATGTACTTTTTGTAATGTAGGATACAACTTGCTCGATGTACCAGGATACTACTTGATCGATGTAGTTTTTGTAACACATGATATAACCTACTCGGTGTAGTTTATGTAACGTAGGATATAACCTGCCTAGTGTACTTTTTGTAACGTGGGATACATCCTACGCGATGTAGTGTTGTAACAAAGGTTTAAAATGATTTAAAATGTATCATTAAAATATGCAAAAGGTAAGCCCTTCTTTTTAGGCCAAAGAAATTGTAAAATTTTCCTAAATAAGCGTGATTTAGGACTTTATGTGCTCCATCAGTAATTATTCCGATCAAATTTGAGAACTAGCATTTGCCTTTTTTTTCTACTTTAATAGTTTAACTTGCACCTATCGAATTTTTGGAGATCTTCTTTATTCCTTAGGAGATTGGTTGCTCCCATTAGAGTTTTACTCCTTTTTACCTTAGGAGACTAGTTGCTCCCATCAGATTTGTAAATTATTCTCTAACAACTCAATGACGAACTTATCATTCTTCCAGCCAGATCTATCTTCTGCAACATTTGTCGAATATGTGGGTCAAATTTAGAAAGAACTTTTAATTTTTGAAAGTAATATCTTAACCTTTGTGTTGTGAATATCACAATTAATATTGCATGTTCTAACTTTCGATATCAAAATTCTGCTTCTTTTTACATCTTACTGACAAAATGGATTGGCTTATGCTCTTCGCTCGCTTGATCTTCTTGCATCAATCAGTGTTAGAGCACCACTTCCAACATTCAATACTTGGAATAAAAAAAACACTTATAAGTTATTCAAATTCATATGCGTATTATAATTATGATTAGCTATTATATTTGCTTTATTTAACTTGGATATGCTTGATATTTTAAAGCTAAAAATCAATTTAGATAATAGGATCCTATCAATGACTCTGCCAAAACCACTTGTAACTATTTACATGTAGTGTTATTCTAAGTAAACATTAACTTGTGTAATAACAACATCTGATTTAAAATTTTAGCCAACCATAATAAAAAAGATTGAACTATAATTTATTTTAACGAATATTAACAACTTCTTAATTACTCATTCTAAATCCAATAATTTCTATCCACCAACATTTGCTTGGTTTTGTTGCTAATATCTACTAAGGTTTAAATGATATACATAATTTTTATGGAGAATATTAAATCTAAAACATTTACAGCAGGGTTGTATATGACTATCTCTTCATGAGCACAATTTAGATCACCAATCAAAATTACCAATTTTGACTTTTCAAATTCATGTATTCAACATAAAACGAATTAGGAATCCTATTCATACATGCATAACAAAAGAGTAATAGGTGCCCTATAAGAATATCAAGAGCAGACCAAAAATAAGTTAGCAAAAATACTTAACTACCATTTTCAAACCACCAAGTTAGTAGTAACATCCATTTTCAAATTTAATATGTTCTTTGTATCAATTTCTTTTATTTTCTCTTGTTTGTGGTTCTGTTGGTTGTAATTTGTATTATCATTAATGAAACTCTGGTATTTCGATTTAATATATGCTTTACTTCTATTTGATGAATCCAAAGGAGGAGAAAATTATGGAATTACACTGTTATGATTTGAAAAAAATAAAAAAATTGGGGGAGAAAAATTAATGAACTAAGTCTAAGGATAAGTGAACCAACTCTGATATGACAAACCTTACTAGTGATAGGGGTATGTGTTTATTTGTTATCTTCCATGCATTGTTTTTGTCATATACTTCATATTCACATGCTTCATAATTTTCAACAAAATGGATGTTGCTTCATCAATTCAATGGATATTGGCTTCATCAAATCAAAGGGAGATTGTTAGCACAAATGACTTTGATGCATAGATTTGATTAAGATGTTGCTTGGAGACTTGGTGAAGCTATGAAGGATTGAGGAGATTGATGAATGCTTGAAAAAATGGTGTGTTGATCAAGCTTGAAGGGTACTTATTTGGTTTACACGTGAAGAATTTGAAGCTTGAAGATTTGAGCTTAACTTGAAGATTATTTGACAGAGAATAAGTGTCTTGTGTCTGTCTGCAATATTTTAATTTGTTAAAAAGGTTTTTAATGGGTTAATTGGCTTGTTATTATAGTTCTGGTATTAACATATTCAATCAACTGATTTCACTTAAGTCACGTGAAATCAATAGTTTGAACAGACAAATCATCCTGTTGAATATGTTAACTCAAACTATAAAGCCTTTTTTTTCAAAGAGGTCAGTGATAAAATCATTTTGAGTGTGAAATCAGCCTGAAATCTCTAGAAATCTCGTCCTCGCTGAATTACACAATGCTACAAACGTTAGTGAATTGCTTCTTAGAGTCTTGGAGCCTTTGTGGCTTTGTGTGGGTGCCTTGCAGAAAGCGTTTGGTAGGCTAGGAAGAGCCATCACCAAGGTTTTGTCTTTCTTGGGTATCTCTGGGTGTTTCCTAGTGTGATTCCATATCTACAAGTGGGAGTCTTGTTGTGCTGAATTAGATTATTGTGGGATTCAAGAATCTTGATGTGATTTTTGTTTGTCAAAAGTGTAATCTTGTGAGGATTGTGTAAAACTTTTGATATTGTGAAAATTCAAGCTAAGGTTGTCTTGACTAGCTAGATGTAACTCTATTATTAGTTAACTAGTATAAAATATTTTATGCATTGGTTTTATTGTTATTCTCTTAATTTATCTTTGATAAAATCTTCAAGAAAACCATTTTAATCAATCTTTTTGTATAATTTAGATGCCTTAATGTAATGTGTTGTTAAAACATTATACTGTGAATTGGAATTAATCTTGATTGAGAGTTTGATTATATTATATGTTTTGTGTTAATTGTGTTTTATGCATAATTTTTCCAGTTTCTCAACTTGTTGATCCTGTTTCTTATTTGATTGAATTATGTTGATATCAGTGTATGCTTCTCTTTTAAGTGATTTTAATCTACTAATTCTTTTTTTAATCGGTTAAAATGTATATTCCAGATTTGATAGATTGCTAGAGACTTGATCAATTCAATTCAAACATTTTCTTAAGAGTTTAAAATTGAACCTAATTTTCAAAAAGAGTCAATTCAAAACCCTCTCCCCCTACCACTCTTTCTTGACTAAGAACATCTTTTACATCTTACACATATGTCATGAAATGTTAATTGTGTAGATACCATAAACAATACTTTTAATTTGAAGAAAGGTCAAATTAGAAATATTAAAATTCTAAATGTAATTGATACAAGTTACATAAAATGGTTATGGATAGAGATAAAACATATTATTCCCAATATTTTCTTTTCTTTTCATCCCATCAAAAAAAAAAAAAAAAACTCCGAACAGAATCTAAGGTGCTTTACATTTCTCGTGACTAATGTCATCACCTTCATTGTTCCCTAATAACAAATCCAGGTATGCTTTTGTATTCTATTTTCATTTTCAATTGGAAAATGGTTCATAAAAATTAATATTTGATTTTGTTGTCATTTTAGATCTATATGAAAAGCATATTCTAACAAAAACAATTAAAACTCAACCCAACCCAAAATATTTGACTTGAAGTGATAGATTTATATACTCAATTCAATAAAACATGAACTCCAATATCACAACATGATTTCCTTATCCTAACGGAATACTCTTTTTTCTTCTTCGAATTCTCCACGTTTCGTGCAGATTCTAGAGTCCGTGTCTTCCATATTTTATATTCTAATTCTTGAAAACTTTATAATGTGCTTTTAGAGGGATAAAGACTTCCTCTTTAATAAATAAAACCAAAAACTTTGAAGCATGTATTGTCATTTTCATACAAGAATATTGTACTAATTATGCACAAAAAATCTTTATTAGTAATAGAAATATTAAATCATACTCAAATATTCGAAGAATAAAGTTATCAAGTATTTTGTATATACTATAAATTTAGCATTCATGGTAGAAATATTAGAATGATCAAACTTGTATGTCTTCGATATATCAATAATTTTCATATATGATTTAATGAATTAACCGTCATGTAATAATGTAAATGTATTTCTTGTGTCTAGTTAGTTAATTAATAAAATTAACTTTTAATATACTTTGAAATTAATTATTATTTTTCTTTAATTAGTATACAACATAAATTACTAATTACAGGTCATTTTCAAAATAAAAAAATATAAAATATTTGTTATATTAGCCTTTATTAGAATAATCTCTCTTACTTTAATTAGTAGTGGGTAAAAGAAAAACTATTTTAAATGTTCCAAGTATTTTATTAATGTCGGAGTAGTTTCGAAAAAATAATTTAAAACATATATAATATTATAAAGTAAATTAACCAAAAATTTTAACTTTGTGAACTAGTTAGTTGAGTCCTATAAAAAATATTAAAGAAGAATATAAAAGTTACAAATTTTATTGGGATTTGTAATTTATTAACAATATTAAAAGGTTTTATTCTCTATTAGTACACATTTTATAATTTTTTTTTCTCCAGTATAATTGTTTCTTTTATGTAATTCGTACGACTTTGTTATATTTAAAACTTTTTTTTAACGTAGTGATTTTGTCATAGATAGATAGTATAAAGAGTATTTGTATTAAGGGTCTAACCTATTCTGTTGGGTTTAAGGTCAGTCCATAAAGTATCCCAAAATTATTTTCAAGTCCTAATTTTTCTCATTTTACCCATTCTCAAAAGACAGGAACCTTTCCCTTCCAGTGCTGAAGCAAAGAGTTCTGTTAGGACATAACATAACTTTCCTTCTATGGATTTGTTGAACACTCCCTCACCGGGTAAGTAGGACTTGAATCTCAAGCTCCCTTGTTGTTCCTTTTCTGTTTCCAGATTTTGATTCCACGTTGGTCCCCATTGTAGTCTCATCTTTGTTCACGTACGGTCTGTTTTCAACTCTGTAAGCTGCTATTGTTTTTGTGCTAGTTCAAATTTGGGCGGGAAATTTTCGTCGGTAAATTTGTCGGTAAAGAAAATTTGTATTACCGACGGATTTTTCTGTCGGTAAATAAAATTTTTGTTACCAATGGATATTTTTGTCGGTAATTAAAATTTGAGAATCCGTCGGTAATTTAAATTTATCGACAAAAATATATCCGTCGGTAAAATTTCGTCGGTAATTTCAATTTTTTTTGTAGTGTTACTCTCTTCGAGTTAGTGTTTAACCAAGGTAAGGGAAGCTGGGGTTTCGTCATTTTTAATTTATTTTGCATGTTTGGTCTGTTTTACGTTATGGATGCTTGATTTAGGTTGTTTGTCGTGAGAAAATACATTGCTTGTTGATGTGATTTGAATCTGGCTTTGCATGTGTGAGAGCTGGTGGGTTCTGCTGAACTCGCCATGCGAGTGGAGTGGTCGCCCAAACGAAAAGCTCTCACTTAAGCGAGGAGCTCTCGTTTGAGCAAGAACAGCTGCAACCCATCCCTCTCTGTTTTGAGGACTCGCCTAAGCGAATGCCACACGCCTGACCGAGAGGAATCTCGTCTGAGCGAGATGGACTAGCTTGAACGAGACCTCGACGTGCCCTGCTTATAATCTCGTCTAGGCAAGAGCTAGTAGCTATAGCGAGGGGTTCCTCTCGCCTGAGCGAGATTGACAGTGTTGAGTGGATAATTGTATGTTTCTAATGATTGGTTGGTTTGTTGCTTTAAAAAGTTTATGTATGATGCCTTGTATGTTCTATATAATGTAATGGGATTGGAATTGATGAGTTTGGTATGAATAAATGCATGAATCATGGTTGGTTGGTTGGATAGGCATGAGATTGTTATGCTTGATAAATCTATGGTTGGTTGGAGAGACATAGTTATGGTATGAGATTGACGTAATTCCATGAAACTCTTGGTGAGATTTCATGGTGGTGTTGGATGTGATGGATCTAATTTCATGAATCTCTTGGTGAGATTTCATGGTGGTGCCATAGTGTATATAATTAGGTAAGGATTCAAGTAAGGATTGCATCCTGAAACTCTAAAGAGTTAGTTAGTCTCACGTAGAGCGGACTACTCAAGTGGTGAGAGTAGCAAGAGGCCCTAGTCTTTGGCAGGATAATGACCTTATATGTGTGAAGGCTAATCTTGTGCGTGGTAGGGTGAAACCCATTTGCAATGGCTCTGCAGAGTAGTATTGACCACCACAAGTGCAAGCATCCAGTAAATCTGACCGATTATATGTATCCGGATAAATTAAGTCTTAAAGTCTTGTTGTTTACTATCACATGCTTGGTTGATCGATGTGTTATTGACTTTTAAATTGCATGCTTAATTGTATGATATAAACCTTTACTCTAGCTTACCCTTCTTGCTTGTGTTTGTCTTCTTGTGTGGTTTTCTTTTTTACAATGATCACTAATTTCTTTGTGTGAGCAAATATGGGAAACCCTGGTGATCGCAACGACGATGAAATGTTGGAGCGTAGTGGTCATGCGTTGATGTTGAACTCACTGTTGAGCTCATAGTTGGAGGACTTTTGTAGTTTTGTAATCTCTTGCTCGATGAGCAAGCTTTTGAATATATGTTAAACCTTTTATATTTATGTTTTGGCATTGTGTAGTGTCTCTGTTTCCTTGTTGGTATATTTGGATGACCATAAAATTTTTTATACTTTAAATATCGTGCTCTTTAGATATTATAAATTATGCGATATTTTATTTAATTAGATTTATCTATTAAATGAAATGTTACGGTGTTGATTCTTTTACATTAACACAAAATTGAGATTTATAGTTAAATAATATATATTTCAATTTTTAGTTCATTTCGTAATTACTTTTTTATTTCTTTATACAATGAGAATGTTATTTTTTTTAGAATATGGAGTTTTATTACAATTTTATTTTCAAAAGACAGTTTTAAAAATTTGAAAGAGAAAAATATGTTTAAATTATTCTTTATCTTTATTTTTTTAAAGGATGTGGAATGATTGAATGTATTAAAATTATGTATATATTGAAACAATTCAGTCAAGTAAATCAATGAAAAGATCTAGATGAAATTCAAGTGGAACTTGGGAACGATCAAAAGGAGGTTCATAATTCAATATTAAATATGATAAGCAGAATAAAGCTCATTAGATCAAGTTAGAAAAAAAAAAAAAAAGTAAATGACTTGCACGTAACGTATCCTATTTCGTATAGGATCTAGCGTTTTCAAGTATATCTAAACATAAAAAGGGCACAAGTAAGAACAACCACATAAGAATAATTTTCTAGCACAATTTTTGTATTGTAGAGGCTCGATTAATTTAAGTTTTCTTTTCTTCAAAAGTACTGTAAAGTAAAGGAATTATTTAAACATTTTCATATTTTTAATAATTAAAGCTAACTTCAGGAAAATGGTGATAATTGGCTTTCATATTTTCCCCGCAAAAATGAGTTAAAAAATAACTAGGATAATCTGAGAAACTTACCCTTTAACTAAATAGCAATGTATAGAGTCTACTGATCCCATTATAATTTATGAAAAGATACGATACAAATTGCAATTATAAATAGTTATTTAACTTTGAAAATAATTCAGAAACAACATATTCACAGTTTTATGAACTTAAGTTAATTTTTGCATAAAATCTTTAGATAAGAATAAATTTATTCAGTACACATATTTTGATGTAAAAATAAGAATAATATACATATTTTTATTTTAGTACAGTATATAAAAAACTTCAATTTTATAGTAAAAAGTTAATTACGTTAATTTTTATTAATAATTAATCACTATAAATTTTATCTTTAACAGTTTTTCCATGTTTTTGTTTTCTAAAAAAGAAAACTAACGATTATTCTTATACAATTAATTTTTAAAGGCCTTCTATCCTTTTGTTTCTTTGTTTTATCAATGTAAATCTTAAAATTCTTAATAGCGTTCTCAATGTAAAGATCATCAAACTCGTGTTAAGTTATCTCAATTATTAATAGATTTTAAACAAAATTAACCAAAATAAAAAATAATGATTTAAAATATACACTTTTTGTTTTATTATACAAATCAGTATTTATGTTTACCCTGTGAATAAATATAATTATACTTATCCAATCTAAATTCGACCCATTATCATTTATAAACTCAGTTCAATACCATAGGCTCTAATATATGAATATGTAAATAGGTCCAATATCATTGGATTCGATACATATTAAATGGTTATTGAAATATTTTGAGATAATATTTAACGATAGTTTAAGAGAAATGTGATTCAGTAATATGATAATTCATTTATATGTGATTCAATTATTAACAACGTAAGATACCCATAAACTTAGTTAAGATATCCTCTGTATTTTACAAACTCTTACTAACATAGGTAGTTGTTTTAAAAATATATTTTCAAGAAGTACTTCCAAATTTTATTATGAAAAATAAGTTGTAAGAAATTTACTATCCATTTATTTACAAAATATTTCTCAATTTTTTTATCAATTTATTGTTTTCCTTAATAAATAGAAACAAAAGTGTTATTTTGTATGCGAAAATTTAATATCTACGAAACAACCATGTCTCTAAAACCAGTCAATCAGTGGATAAGAACTAGCTGAAAGAGTTTGTGCTTTATCTCACTTTTCAAGATTCAACTTTCCTGCCGAAAATGCTTGACGATGCGAACAAATAGATTAACGAAACTCTCTGTCAACCTTTCTAAAAAAAAATACAATTAATCCTTTATAAATAAAAACGTACAAAATAAAAGCAAAAGATTAGAAAAAAAATACATTTTACTTTTGGAAAACATAATTGAGAAATTTATAAAATAATATCCATTATAATACTAACGAGAATACATACATAAACAGGCTTTTTGTTGCTCGCATTTTTATTACATTATTTTATTTGATTAAGCTCATATTTAATAATTTTAATTGTTTTTATTTATTTGCTAACGCATATTAATTTTAAACTCAATATATTTATTTATTGGGTTGTTTTATTGAAATTTCATAATACCGTGTTTAAGAGATTAAAATATAAGATAAAAAGAAACTGAAGTTATCAATTAGAAATGAAACAAATAGAATGCGAGAGAAAGTAAAAAAAGAAAAAAAAAACAATTCAAACTAAAAAAGATCAAAATGAAAGGTAATGATTGAAAAAGTAACTCTTGTTCCAAAGAAACACTAATAAATAAACTATCTGGTTAGTTGTTTCTTGTAGTGTGATATCGATTGAAGCAAGAGTATTGCAATAGTTTTTTGTTGAGAGTTGCATCTGTTACGTTTCTGAAGAAATTTTCATGATTGGGACCAAGAAACTGAAGGAAAATACGTACCAATAAAACCTGCATGAACTGCGAAGTGCATTTAATAAAAACACAGAAACACCATGACAATTTTGAACCTTGACGTGATCACTGTCACAGATGAAGAGAAAATTCAAGCTCATCAGGACTGGCTTTCATCCACAAACACCATCAAGGTTTAGTTTTTCTCTTTCCCATATTCAAGTCTGTTTCTAGATTTCCTCTGTTTCGATCTTTTGTTCTCTCTGCAAGCCACCCTTTTGGCAAATTTTTCTCCTCCATCAAGGTTATTTTCTTCCCAGAAACATTTCTTGTGTTTTCTTGAATGATTATCAACTTTGTATTTTTTTCAACAGTTTACAGACACAACGCCGGCAAGGAAGATCTTCAAGATTCTTTTTTACTTTCACTTGTTCCTAATTGCAATCTTGGTTACTTCTCTCACCATCTATGGACTAGTCTATGCCTCTCACAGCAACTATTTCCACCCAAAGGAGTGGTACCCTCCACTCTTTATATCAACATTATGTGGTGGAGCTGTTGGTTTCACATGGCAATGGATCACTGCTAGGAATCCTGCAAAGGCTATTAGAGAAGCATTTTGGCTGAGTCCCCTTCTTACATGTGCAATGGGGATTCTGTTTGTGTACATTGGATATGCGCCAAGTCTTGCAGCTGGCGTAGTTTCTTTGGTTTCTGCATTAATTCAGTCTCTTTATGGTATTTGGGTTCGTCATAGATTTGAATACGCCAGCAGAATCTTGTCAGTTTCAATAGCTGATCCTCCTACCCAAAGCATGAGGCTGGCATTTTCATCAATCCTCATTGGTATTCTTTATTGCAGTTTTATGGTGTGTGGAATTGGTGGAGCTAGAGCAATTGAAAGAACCAAACTATCTGTCTTTTTCATCTTGGTGATTCTGCTGAGCCTGGGATGGACCTTGCAGTTTCTCAAGAACGTGTTACAAGTCACCATTTCTAGGGTCAAGTATATGCACTTAGCTGGTGGAGTAATCATGGACACGAAAGTGGCATTGAATGACACTGTCAAGTACCTCACTGGAAGTGTTTCCATTGGCTCCATCCTTGTGCCCTTTATTACACTCTTTAGGGGTTTTGCAAGGTCAACAAGTCTGATTGGAGGAGACACTGGTGAATTCATGTTTTCCTGTGTTAGTTGCTATATGGGGATTGCGTCTCTTCTTGTGACCTGTGGGAATAGATGGGGTCTGGTGCATGTTGGAGTCTATAACAAGGGGTTTGTGCAGGCATCTTCTGACACTTGGGACATTTTCAATAGGGTTGGTTTGGAAGAACTGATAAACTTGGATCTCACTGGCTCCTTTTGTTTCCTCAGTGGAGTGGCGGGGGGAGCAATTTGTAGTCTAGTGAGTGGAACTTGGAGCATAGTAATACACAAGAATTATGCTACAGAAATATCCATTTATGCTTTCTTGATTGGTTACCTCATGGTAAGATCCAAGAACTTTCTGTTTTTGACAAGTGTAATACTCTCTTCTTTCTCAATCACTTTTACACGTTCAGATTGATGCTAACCATTTAAGACTTGCTTTTTCAAGTAATTGAAATCATTTACTAAATGTTCGTTAACCAGATTTCTTAAAATATTGATGAATATGATCATAATCTTGCATCTTATCTTTGCCATGGCCTCTCTTCTGCAGTGTCGGTTAGCAATGTCATGGCCACAAGCATGTGTCTCTGCTTACTATGTTGCCTACGCAGAGAATCCACAGAGCACTCAATTTGACTCCACCATCCCTGTACGCTTGGAGCAGCTTTATAGATCGCGTGCGTAGATAGATAACATTGAGCTTATAATTTTTAGATTTGATGAAATGCTGAACGAACAGTAAATACAGCAGCAGGGTATATCAGTATATTAATCCTAGATGAACTTGTTGACCCCAAATTACAACACTAGAAACAATTTTCACAATGTGCATAAAGGTTTAATTTTGGTGTAGTCTTCAATGACGATAACATTAGTAGTGCAAGTTTCCTATATGGCATTTCTTTCATTCACATAAGTTCATACAACTCCTTCCTAAATGAAATAAATAATGACCTCTTTTCCAAGTAAGCATATAAGTAATAATCATGTGCATTACCAAAGATAAACGGAGTCAACATAATCAAGAATTGGTAGATAATCTTAAATTAAATAATAGGGTGATTTTTATATTTGTAGTATAATAGAGTAGTTTATTTTAGTGGTAGTTGTAGAGGTTTTTGTTAAAAGATTCGGTTAATAACGTGAGTGGTATCGTTCCGATATATACGAAAAATTATTTGGTGCATTATGCACGACTAATTATTAGGAAGATTATTATGTACACGTATATTTTAAATAGCCTATATCAATTCAATAAAAGTATAACAATGAAATATATTGTAGGGTTTAATTACTCGAATGGTACTCACTTTAGTAGGGGAGTGTCAATTTAGTACCCGTCCTTAAACAAGTGTTATTGCATCTCAACTTTTTGAAAAGTGTCTCAATTACGTCCCTTTTAGAAAAAAAAATCATTAACGTCGTTAACGGCGCGCCACATGTCAACCTCTAGTTTTTTTGATATTTTTCAAAAAATCTTATTGGATGTTCTATTTGAAAATAATTTTTATTAGTGGCATCCTAGATGGGATGTTACACACTTAATAGGTCCTTCTTTGGGGTGTACTTGTCCTCCTTCAAGTTCCTGTCCTTCTTTAAACGGATAGGGGTAATACCTACAAGAGGTACTAAGAAACCTAAGTTAACAAGGTGCTTTAGCAGATAGTCAAATTCAAGATTCTATGATTAATGAGAAAAACGTACCTCATTACCTCAATCCACTTGTATTTATAATAATTTTAAGGATCATTACCTGACACATTACGTATAACTTACCAAGATATGGGCCTGGAATAGGGGCTCACTTACCTCTATGGGCCTAGTTTTTAAGGCCCACTTACCTGTAGATGGATATCGATTTTAGCTAAGGTAACTTCACCATCTGGTACCGAGTTTCTACGTCTTGTAAGGTTCTGTTTACAAAAATATAGGTCGTTGGTCACCACTTACTTCTTAGACGAGAGTTGTGTTGATGGCATTATCAGTTGTAGCAATGTAGACAAGTATTAGTTGAGTTGTATCCAACTTTCATAGTATGGGTGATGACATGAGGATTTGATTGAACTGGTCAAACCTATTTTAACATTCGTCATCATAGGTAAAAACGATTGATTTCTTTAGTAGCTTGTTCATTGGTCGTGTTTTGTTGGCCAGTCATGGTAGGAATTTCATATAGTCGTCAACCGTCTAATGAGTCGTTGTATTTCTTTTACATTCTTGGGTCTTCTTATGTCGATGATGGTCTCATGTTGGAGACTTGAGACGTAGCTCGTAGAGTTGTGAACACATTGGATAGGTCTTGGGAGTGCTGGAGAGGGGTGTTGAATTTCACCACCATAGCATCAATGTATACTTTTATGCTTTAGCCGATTAGATGCTAAAATACTCCATCCATGAGCCTCTAGTAGGTAACTCTAGCTTTTTGTAGGATGAAGGGCATGACCTCATAATAATAATTAGCTTCTTTTGTGATGAAGGCAGTTTTGACCCTATCCACCTCTACAATTGGAATCTGATTATAACTGGAATAGGCATCTAAACAACTCAAAACACTATTGTTAGCAGCCCCATCAACTGGTCGGTCAATAATGGGTAAAGGGTAGGCGTCCTTAGGATGCATCTTGTTCAAGTCTGTGTAGTTTACGCACATCCGCCACTTTCTGCTTGCCTTCTTTACTAGTACAACATTGGCTAACCAAGTTGTATAGTGTGCTTCTTTAATAGCATGTCGTATTTCCTCTCCGAGTTTCCTTTTTTTCTACAATGTTGTTAGCACTCTAGTTTTCATTATTTTTCCATTTTAAAAGTTTAGTTTTAGTTTAAATAAATAATGGTTTGTCTTTAATTAACTAGTTTTTATTACTTGCTTAGGAAAATTTAGTTTTAAATCAAATGTGGTAAATATGTTGGTTTTAATAGTATTTTGTTGCATTTAATTTTGTGTGTTTCACTAATAAAGTGGCAGATTTGTTTAATGCTAATCAAAAGTGGCACGAGAGAATTTCTTCGAGAAAAAAACTTGATGTTGCAGGATGTGACGTACAAGGGTGTGGTTGATGTGTGAAAGTGTGATCAAATGCGTAAATCTGATATGATTCGAGAGAGAAAAGCCAGACGCTGTGAGCATGATGGAATGAGACTGTGGCAAAATCTATGGTTCAAAATCTTTGCTGATTTAATTTTAAGTACCAATTTTCTTTCTATTGTCTCAATTTTTCTTTTTGTAGTAACTAGTTTTTGATTCAAGCTTTCTAGTAGTGTTTTAGTTGAATCCTTTTCTTCCATGAATATTTAGGTTGTGCATCTACATTACATCTTTGTTGCATATTTAAGCCAATTTTATTTGCATTGTGCACACGTAATTGGATATGAATCTGAGTTGCATTGTATTGTTGTTGTTTGATCCTTTTCTGCCACTGTCTAACATTGATTCTGCTATTGCAGTCCAGAATTTTGTTGCTATTATGTGCTATTTCAATGTTGTCACAGGGTTATTCTTTGCCTTAATTTGAATTGTCCTATTACTGCTAAGTGCAAATTTGATGCTGTCACAAATTTCCATTAATGCATATTGCTTTTGTAGAGAAATTCTATTGTTGTTGTAGTTTAGTCTTGTGCTACAATCTATTTTTTTATGCACCCCTTTATCTAAGTTCAGGTTCATATAAACTATTTGAGCATCCACATTTCATCGATATGCCTCAATTGAATCTGATGCTCTCTGGTCAATATTCCACTATTGTTTGTGGCTCTGATTTTTCCATCAAAGCTCATTTTTTATTTTGCATTTTGTATTATATTTGCACCTTTCAATTAGATCCATTGATGCCATTTAGTTTGCATGCATGTTGTTTTGTTCCAATTTCATTTCACATGAAACTTAGCTTTGTTTAAAGTATATAATCATTCCTCACATGTGCATGATAATGGACTTGCATAGCAAATGCATTCATATTTCATCTATTTTCACTTCTTCATTCCCTTTAGATTCCATCTCACATTCGAGGTTCCTTGCATATCATGCATTGCATTCATGCATGTCATGTCATATTTTAATTAATGCATTTACATAGTTTAGTTCCAAATCAATAAAATTCTGCACTTTTTCTTTGTTTTAAAATTTAAATTTCCCCCTTTGATGGCCAATTTAAAAGGGGCCAGATTCACGCCGACAACGGAGGAGCAACAAGAACGACCAATTTGATGGCCAACCAATGCGGTGGAAGGGCAAAAGCAGTGGTGGCGCACTCTCTTTCAAAGGTCAATCCATTGAACCAATGCTCTTTGTTTTTTTCGAATGTGGAAGACGCTGGAACATAGTTGCGATTTGGGATTTTTAAACTTAACCAGCTTTACTGCCTTGGTTGATTCGAAACTGAGACATAAACAAGAATAGGCCTTGGTCCAAAGCATAACCGAGGCATATTCTCACACAAAAAAAACATAGAGGCACGTGGAAAAATTCTACCACTTATAGGCCTCGAGTGAAATAGCCCGTTGTAGTAAACACTTTTATGCCTCGGTTTAGCATGACCCGAGGCATCAAACTCTCACTATTTTAAAATTTTAAAATAGCGGGAAAGTTGACATTTTTTGGCAGTGTTACTACCTTGGTTGGGAATATAACCAAGGCATAAACATTCATAGGCCTCAATTGTCTGGTGAATCGAGGCATAAAAGTTTATTTAAATCACAAAAATGCCACCATGTCTTTATATACCTCATTTACACGAGAATCGAGGCATATAGGATGCTATCTAAACATGAAACTGCACTAGTGTTGTCATCCAAGCAAATGAGTCAGTCTTTTTCTTGAGGGCTAAGCCTACGATTGCTTCTCCATCCTTGTCCATTGCAGATCCTATTTTTAAATATCAGCCTTCTTGTAAGGGAAACATCTTGGTTTCCCTTACAGGTTCTAACTTAGCATAATTTCCCACTGTAGGATCCAAGTCTTCACCAACCATGGTGATATTGCTGTTATGAACAAGTTCGAAATTATTAGTAAAGAGCAATGGTGTTGGAAGTCGCAAACTAGCTATGTAACTTTATCTAGCCAGCTTTTAATCACCTTGAGATGTGATGATATCTCTGAATGCTGACGGAAACTTCATTGCAAGATGTAGGGTGGACATCACAACCCCTAATGAGTTAAGGGAGGGTCTTCCTAGCAAGATTTGTAAGATGTGTGTGCTTCAATGACCAGATACTAGATAGGTACAAATTTAACCAAATGGCTTTCGTCGAAGGTGGTGTGCAAGTTTATGTACCCTTTGGTAAACACCCTTTCCCCCGAGAGTTGATATATTGGTTTGTCATACGACACCATTGCTTCTTCTAGTAATTGTAGCTTCTTATATGTTTTCTAGTAGAGGATGTCTATTGAACTTCGTTGGTCAACAAGAACTTTCTTCACGACAAAGTTCTCAATTTTCATCGTGATTGTAAGACCCACTATTTTTAAATAATTAAATAAATAAGAATTTAACTAAATGAGAGTAGTGGAAGTCTTTATGGCAATTAATGTTAACCTTCATGATGTGGAAAAGTACTAGCTCAAATGGTTGGGAGTACTTGGTTGTGTTGAGAAGACTTAGGTTCGAGTCCTATGGATGCCAATTATGTGTTATTTAATTTTATTATTTTCTGATGATGTGTTTGGAGCGTGATGAGTAAGTAGATAGTTTTAGATGCATAAATATTGGCATGAAATATGGCATGGTTGAGTTGGTTGTGCACTTGAATTGCAATTGTGTGGTGATGGGTCCAAACCTTGGCTTGAACAAAATAACTTTCTTTTTGTTAAAACTATATTTTTGGTAGGAATGTGAAGAGGCCTAGAAAACCTAGGAGGCAGCCAAGGTGGGCTATAAAAACAACTCCTAATGAGCCTTGAAAGTTAATTTAAACCAATTTTAATGTTAATTTCGTTTTTGAACCATAACCCTCATTAAGGGTTTGAGTAATTGGCCAAGTGAGTGGAAAGAGAGTGTGAGAAGGAGGTTTTCGTGTAGACTGGGTAAGAGAGACTTTCTGAGCATAAAAAAGACCCTAAAAATAGTGGGTGAAATTGATTGGGTGGAGGCAAGGGCTTGGGATCAAATTGGAATTCATAGAAGGACCTTGCAAGAGCAACTGCACGAGAAAATTCAGGTTAGGGGAGTTCCACTCTGTATTTTTATACTGATTCGATGATTTTAGGATATGACTGTTGATCATGATGCTTTGCCTGTTGTTTTCGCTTGGGTTTTCTTCGTATTTCTGGAATTTCCCAAAAACCGCCTGGTGGCGTCGAGTGAACTGCCAGGCGACGCATGTCGCAGAACCCATTTCTGGGTATTTTTTTTATGAACCGCCAGGCGGCAGTGCGCGTTCCGCAAACTGCTTTGACCAGTTGTTTCCATTTTGCTTGCGTTTTGAGAATTTGTGGTACTTGGGTTGGATTTTTATTGCACATATATGATTTGCATGATAAATTATGGTTTGCAGTTACAAAATTGATGGAAATTGCATAAACTCGCGAATGAAATTGGGGATTAGGGTTTATGTTGGGATTGGGGATAATAATCATGAACTTTTTCAATGATTGGTGCACTAGTTTTACAGAATTGATGATAATATCAATGATGTATGAACTCTATATGGTGTGTGCATATAAAAACACGTTAGTATGAAGGTGGGTACTCTAATTGGGATGTTTAGGTGCATTTCAGTGCAGGAAAAATCTGGGCAGAAGCCATATATGCATGCACCGCCTGGCGGCGCAGGAACTGCCGCCAGGCGGCTTGTCAGTACAACCTGCTTTGTTGATTTGGTATGGGTTTCGTGTCATTGGATATTTAATTAGTAAATCATTACATATATGAATAAAAAGGAACATTTAGATGAATGTGGCATGTTAGGCACCAGGGAAAAGAAAGCGAAAGTGGGAAGAGTGATATAATGTAGTGGATGTTTTTAAATGTTTTGCTGTATGTGATAAGTTATAGTTCAAAATGTATGTTAAATTGGTAATGAGAGGGAGATGAATTTATATGAAATGAATTTATATGAATTTATATGAATTTATGACTGTTGTGTTGCCTAAAGCGTATGTACAATATGGACATTTTGTGGTATGTTGGTGCAATGTTGGTGCATTAGGAGGATTTCTACACAGCTTTTGGTGATGTTCATGATGCGATGCTTTGGCTAGGGGCCCAATTACGAGTGCAACTTGTATTGGGGAACACGTGGCCACTCTAGGTTGTAGCCTAGTGGTTTAGGAAGTCCAGTGGAGTGTGCGAGTTATGGTTCGTACAACGAGGTTTCAGATGATTGCCCTTTTTAGTGCATCTGATAGAGTTTTTGGTAGTTTGGGAACAACTACTAACTTAGGTTCGTTTTGGGGAACTCCACTTGGTGTCGCGATGAGATGTAGTGGCAAAGTTATTCCCACGTGTGGACTATCAGGTGGTAGACTATCAGGTGGTGGACTGTAGTCGGAGGGGCGAGTAGACACTCGTGCAGCAAAGATTGATCATTGATCTCACCTAAAGGGTATAGAAATGATAGACGTCTAATGCAAGTGTTGGAAGTGAGGAACTAAGGAAAAAGGGAAAAATACTAACCCGGGTTATAATATTGAGATGATGTATTTATTATGATATTTGTTTGGTTTATTTAAATGAGCTCACCCTATATGTGTGTGTGTGGCGATGATAATGTAACTTGTTACATGGGAGCAGATGTTGATATAGGTGAGCATGCAGATGCATAGAGACGGAGTGAGGATCACTATGGGACAATTTACTAAATTTTATTATGGATTTTCTTTTGTAACAATTTGTTTGGATGGTTTGGTTTTGTAATAACTAAACACTACAATTTCAATTACTATTGAAGCAACGTTTGAAGTTTTAATTTTCTCGCGTTTTGGGAAATTGTTGAAAATAAATGAGGTTGTTTTGTTAAATTTATTTTGTTTTATTTTTAATTAGTAATTTCTGGCTAGGACGTTATAGTGATAACCATGTGGTTATCTTGCTCTAGGTCCATTCCTTGGAAGTCGGCCTTCGTAAAAGTGATAGAAGGCATCCTCTTTCGTCTGCACGTGGGGGAAACAAAATTGACTTATTGAACAACCATTAGATGTCGCTTCCTAGCTAACCCGCCTCCAGCGAACCTGTCGGATATAATGTTGATCGTGCCCTTTAGATGTGGCCTAGTATCTAAGCATTGTTCCTTGTGTGGCGTTGCTTTCTCTTTCTTGTCCTCTTTATCTTTGTCTATTTGGGGCCTATTTGGTTATCATATCTTCGATATCTAAAGTATGAGCTTCCCTCGTCATCACACCTCAAAAGATGTTTGAGGTGGCCAACACGAATCAATTCCTTTATTTTATCTCCAAGGGTCAAGCATTCATTAATGGTATGTCCATTATCGCGATAATACTTGTAATACTTGCTCAAATCAATGTTTTAGGGGATTTTGTAACAATATAGGCGGAGGGATGAGATCCACATATAAGGCTTCCTTAAAAACAAGCAAACGAGGTGCATCCAAGAGAGCATAACTCGAAAATTAGGGTGGTCTGGATTCCCTGAGCTAGGTCGCGTTTAGCTCCTTTTTTTATTTGCCGACGTAGATTCAGTGCTAATCTTGCTTTTGTATTCCTTCATCTCTTCAATGTTTATGAACTTGGCGGCGCACTACCTTAACTCATTCATATTGGTCGAGGGATTCATGCATAAGTCATCCGCGAAGGGGCCTATCTTTAACACCATATAGTGGTGTGTCCATTATTGTGATGGTACTTGCAATACTTACTTATATTAGCACGTGGGGGATTTTGTAACTTTTTTGGCTAAGGGAAGAGATTCTCCTGTAGGGCTTCCTAAAAAACATGAGAATGAGGTGCTTTCAGGGGACCATAGCTCAAAAACTGTGGTGGTCTGGGTTCCTTAGGACAGGTCGTGTTCAGCTTTCCACCTTTCTATCGGCGTAGAATCAACACGGATCTTGTTCCTGCATTCCTTCATCTCTTCGATGCATATGAACTTGGTTGCCCGATACCTTAACTCATTCATATTGGTTGGGGGGTTCATGCATAGGTCATCCACAAAGGGGACTACCTTTAATGCTATAATTAATACTACTAAGCTATATAACAACTTCAATATTGTTAAGAAAGTAGTCAACAAAATAGAAAGGGTAAAGTATAAAATCTATACAAAAGATTTAGTCAAATAAAATAATAAAAATATAGGAGGATTAAGATAAACAAGAAAGAAATAGAAAAGATAAAAAGTGATGAAAACAATAGTAAAGAAAATAGATTGATTCCATTGCTTTTCAAAATAGATTCATCATCGGCTATCTAAAGATGATTGCTCAATTAATTATTGTTGTAGATTTAAAAATTAATCAATGTAAAGTCTCAATTAATTTTTTGGCATTCTCACTTTTAACCAAAGTACAGTCTCAATTAAAAGTGAGAACTTTTAGATTATCCACAGTAAATTCAACCAAAGTACAGTCTCAATCAAAATTTACTATGCCTAATCATATCTATTCTTTTATCTCCTAACCAAATAAAAAGCTTAATTAATCAAAGTAAAGTCTCAATTAATTGTAGTTAGAGTAAATACCTTTAAGCAAAGTAAAGTCTCAATTATTGGTAAAAACTCATTTAATCACATGAAAGTTTCTAAATAAAATCAAAGTAAAGTCTTAATTCAATTTAAAAAACCCTTGGACTCATATGATCAACATGCATATAGATTTAAAATCATTACTTCTTACGTGATTCAAAGATAAAAGACATAGATGAATGAAAACCTCAACAATAATAAAAAGAACAAAGAAATTATTTCATTCTAACCTCAGAATCGATAATGAAATTACAATGGAATCAACCTAAGAAGTTTAGCAATCCATAGAATACAAAAGTAAAATAAAAATAGAAAGAAGAATAGAGAGAAAAAGGAAACAAAATTAGGCCCCCTTAAGGGTTCCAAAACTCCGAAGTCCCGAGCTTGTACCCCTCTTCTACTCCCTTGGTCTCTTTATATAGGACTTGGATTAGGCTTTTCGGTTGCTAAAACCTCTCAAATATCTTTTAAAATAAAGATAAATATTATTTATCTTTATAGTGATTTTAAAAATATTTGGAGAGATAGTTAGTTTCAAAAATATTTAACAAATATAGTTGGTTAATAATTTATGATATAATTAAATAAATTAATTATTTAAAGATATCTAATAAATTATCACCAAATAATATTCGCATTAATTTTCTCAATAAGCCATTTTCAATCCTATAGTCCAAATTTGCTAGGAAATCCAAAAAGATGAATATTTGCACTTAAACCCCTTTTCTTTGACCAGTCTTTGACCAAATTTGAACATTTGACCAGAGTTGACTTGTTTGACCAGCTTTGACTAGTTTGACTGTGCAGATTGACATGTGGCATCCTAGGTGCAAGAGGAGAAATTAGGGTTTCTCATGGGAGAGATGAAGATGATGATGTGGCAGTGTATGGTTGGCCAGTTTAGTGAGTGGAGAATCATGACACGTGTCAATATGTGGTTAGACAAATTTGGAAGTTGGGGATTACCACATGGCATGATATGGTTGAGTTGAGTTTAAGTGGTAGGAGTGGTGAAAATATACAAAGGTAGGGGTGTAGAAGTAGGTTTTCTGTAGCCCATTTGAAGTATAAGTGTCTAAAATAAAAACTAGGGGTGCATAAGTGATTTTTCCAGAACTTGCTAATTTCAGCTTTATTTAAAGGTGGTTTATAGCTTCAATCAAATTATTTTTCCACCTTAAATGAGCTTAAACTTAACTTCAACTGCATCAACAAACATTAAAATATCCAAAAATAATTTATGCAACCAGAAATCACTTTTTAACACATTTTTATCACACAAGCTCAAACAGCCTAATTATCAGAATTGTCAATTAAATCACTCTTTAAGCACACAAATTCAATTAAATGCCCAGAATTAAACATTAAATGAGGGCAAAAATACGCACTCATCAGTAATCCACAAAGGGGACTGCCTTTAATGCTATAATTGTGTATTGCAGGACGACCTCAAGGTTTAGGTTCTTGATCTTCAATTTTACTTTTTGCTAACCTGTCTATAAAGGTTTTCATTGTTTCTCTTTTTTTCTTGTCTGATGCTAAGAAGCGATAGGGAAGTGAGAGGGTAATGCTAGCTAGTAGCATACTGTGTTTAGAATAGGTTTGACAAGGTGTCAAAGCAATCCACATAATATAGGGTAGGGAGGTGAACTATTTTAGAGTCAGACCCTTAAGGGTTATTGGAAAAACCTTACACATGACGACATCGTAAATTGACTAGAAGTTTACTTGGGTGATATAAATAGATATATGTTCGTCATTGTTTGTACTACCGTCACACCGATTCAGAGTGAAAGCTTCCAATTGGTTAGGGAGTTAAGCTTCTATGATTTCATATACGAAGGGGCGTCGACGCTTTGCTTTGACCACTAAATTGTTGTTTGTCGTACCCACTGTCCTAGGGGTTGTACTTACTAGCTTTGTTAGTATCGTGGAGGGTAATGACACGCGATGAGGTCCTATGTGTCGTGTTCAGATCGTCAGGGATCTCCTTGTCCTTTCCTTTTGCATTGGCTACCTCAGCCTTAACCTTCCTTTTAAGCCAGTTTTCTTGTCTTAGCGCCTTCATCTCCTCGGTGCTCATTTTCTTGAATTCAACAAACTCTTGCTGCTTTTAGCCTGACCTTCCATGATAACAGCTATATCTTCCTTGGACGACTCTCCTCCCCCTCTCACTCCATCCATTTGCTAGTTTTGAAATGGTGAGTTTAGCCAAGAATGGGGGGTTGAATTGGCTTTATAAAACTTTTTCGAAAGCTTAAAACCTTTTTCAATTTAATCTAATAGACTGAAATATTTGGATGTAAATGCAGCAAACTAGTACACTTTTAGTCGATTAAAATATAAAACAGCAGACTAAAATGTTCTTGATGCTATGAAACAGTCGATTAAAAAGACAAATCAGTCGGCTAAAATACTGGAGAATTATGCAGAATGCAGAATTCGCAAATTCAACTCAAACAACAATCTTTTACATACAAGACATGTTCCAAACAGTATTTATAACAAGTTCAAAGCCTCAAATTACACAAGAACGCATTGAATCACACCAAAGATCAAATTGCTTGTTTTTCTTGAGATTTTAAAGAGTTTCAAAGATAGGGAGATGAGGGAAAGAAGAATGCACAACTGTTTTTATACTGGTTCACTCAATCACAGAGCTACATCCAATTTTCCAGGGCAACTTGAACCTGGTTTCCACTATATTCAAAAGTTTTACAAATCAAACACCAAAATTACACTTTTGAACACAAAGCACACAAGACTTTTGATTCACAACAAAAAATCTAGAACCTCAACCTACAAGAATCACACTTGCAGACCTGAAATCACATCAGGCAAACCATCTAGAGGCATAAGAACATCCAAACCTGATGGTGGTTGTTCCTAGCACACCATACATGTGTTCTTCAAGCTACTCACAAGCCAAAATGCCTCTAAGATCAACCAAGATCTTCAAACACGAGTTCCAGCTATGTATTGCAGAAAGAGAACGCTTCCTAGAGATGAATGACACGATTTCGTTCAGAAAAGCTCAGATACACACCTCTACTCGCGAAAATACAGCTTATATAGTCTAGTTTAAGTGAAAACAATCGATTGAATTTTCCGTACAATCAGCTGATTTCACCTGACTTAAGTGAAATCAGTCAATTGAAAAATAATTCAACTGACTCAATGTATTCATACCAGAAACTATATACAACAAGCCTTTTAACCTATTAAAACCCATTTTAACAGATTAAAAGAGACACACTAAGGCATACAAGATATCTAACCTATGTCATATAGCCTATCAACAATGTATAACACTAACACATTACATTTAACATGTTATATACAGATTTAATACACTAAAACTTAATCTTCAAGAGGATCTTCATCAAACACTTAAGATCTTCATGCACATGGATTTATCAATTCTTTGCTTCAAGCTTGCTTGTGCCAACAATCTCCCCCTGAATTGATGAAGCCAACACCCTCGAGTTGAATTGATGAGCTAATATCCATAGGGAAACCTGAAAAAGCTTTTGCATACAAGATACAAATATTCCAAATATACAACCAAGCAAAAGCACACAAGCATACATACATATCACATATGCATATGCTCTCCCTATCATTGATAATATGATTTAACTTCAGATTTTTTATTAAGTTTGCATTATTATATGGTTCTAGCAGATTTATTTCAGATTTTCCAACCTTAACACAACTTAAATCATTTTAACTCATTTTTCTCCACCTTTTGATTCATCAAATGAAAGTAAATGCATAGATCAATTTGGAAAGATAAAAATTTTCATTAAAGCAGTAATATAGGGGTGTACCAGGGCACTTGGTACGAATACAAACACACTAAAACAGAAACAGAAATGCAGATATATCATGAACCTGAAAACTGATATAATCAGTCGACTAAAATGAGAAAATAGCCAATTAAAATACTGCAACAGATAGCACACACACAAAATGCAACATGAAAATGCAATGCATGACCTATGAGCCATCCCCTTCACTCATTCCTAGGGTTGTCTATGTTGTAGACATTGGAAAGGAGGTCATGAACATTATGGAGTTGGTCATCCAAGTCTTGAAACCTTGTGCAGTACATGTGATGTGCATTTTGAGCCATGTTAAGGTCTTGAAGTTGGTTCAGAACCATTCTCTCAAATTGGGAGTATGCAGGTCAAGTATTCTCATAGGGTTGTATAACTCAATTGCCATAGGCTATGGTTCATCTTCCTCTTGGTTTCCTCCACTAGTTCTCGCTTCATGATCATTTGCTCCACCTTCAATGTTTTCACCTTGATCTCCTTCAACTAGCCAAGTGTTGCCTGCCTTGGTGAATCCCATCTTGTGCATATTTTGTGTTGAAACATGATTAAGATGTCCAACTGACTCCTCAAGCCCTCCTTCCACATCTACACCAAAAGGCTCAATGAACTTGGAGATGAACACCACATATGGAAGCTTGAAATCTGTGAGCCTCTTTGCTTTCATCATATGGTCACGAATTGTGTATGTCCAGTCCACCATTATGCCATTTTGAATGCAGTACATCACCACTAGATCACCTTCATTCAAGGTAGCATGGTTGCTCCCCTAGGCATGATGATTTTGGTTACCACCATGGCTAGCAACCTTTCCTCCACACGAAGCCTTCCCACATGGAAATTTTTAGCTTGCTCACCTTGATTTCTTACACATTGGTTGAAGTATTGCACCTTGTTGAACTCATCCATTGCACTAGTTTCACCTTTGCGGACTTGCACACCTCTTTGCCTTAGGCCAGCCACATCCTTCCATGTTTGCCTAATGATTTGCAATTCCACACCTTTGACACTTGATTTGAGAACACCATTGTTGAACTTGAGGTTGGCATAAAACGCCTTCACCAAATTCGGATACACCTTACCCGAAAGCTCAAGGAATGTCGTCAATTTTTGGATTTTGAGATGTTGCTTAAGGTTGCCAAAATTCTCTGCCCTTAGCCATGACATACGAATCACCTTAGGAAGGATGATTTGCTTCCTATTGATCTCAATCAAGAAGGTTTGAATTTTGTCTTCATGGCCTTCAAACCATATCTCAAGCCTTCCTTGATTCATGGTATTTGGAGAGGATGGAGTAAGTGGAGTGGAGCTTTAATCATCTAAGGGGGCAGCTCGTGATCTTTTAGGCATGGTGAAAAGTAGGTTTGGCTCTTACTAGCAAATGAAAATGCCAATGCATGATGCTTATGCAAGTATTTATAGAATCAGTAGGTTGATTTTCAAAATCAGTCAATTAAATCGTGTAGATTTTCTGGTTTCAATGCAGTACAGGAAATCACAACAATTAAATGTGAGGGGAATCTGAATTAGAGATGCAGTGATGTGTTTCCCATGCGTTTTATGAACAATCCACTCACCAACAGTTCAAATCTAATGCATGCACATTGGAAATCATGTAAATAAAGCACTTTATGGTCAATGCAATCTGAAAAGTTGATTTTAGCTTATGTAATAGCTATTGCAGTTGCTGCTACAACTGCTGCTACAGTCCAAAAATAGTCATGTGATGCATACTTTGATTGGGTCAATCAATTAAAATCAATTCAAGTAATTCCACATCAGCATAAGTGATTTTAACACATAAAAATACAGAGTTAGTCGACTAAAACTGTACCAATAAACTGATTTTTGGTGCAGTGGTAGTTTTAAGTAAAATCTATGTGTTAAATTTGCAGTTTTAGCTGACTAAAAATTTTAGATTTCACGAAATGCACACCAGACCAATTTGAATCAAATATATGTGCTATTTTGTGAGATTTAGCATATTGAAACAGTTCTAGCACACAAATTATGCAGATTTTTGTCATTTTAAATGCAGCACACACATGATCTAATAAGATTAACAAGCCAAACGGATATCAAGATACATTCTTCATGTCAAGAATACCTAATTCAATTCTAAGCTTATTAAATCTATCACGTGCAAGTGGTTTAGTGAATAAATCCACCAATTGATTTTCAGTTTTCACAAACATGATTTCAATATCACCTTTTTGAATATGATCTCTTATGAAATGGTGCCTTATTTCAATGTGTTTAGTTTTAGAATGTTGAATTGGATTCTTAGTTAGATTGATTGCACTTGTATTATCTCAATAAAGAGGTACCTTCTCTAGCTTTACACCATAATCCATAAGTTGATGCTTCAAGCACATGCATGTCTAGCTGCTATGTACTCAGCCTCAACTGTAGAGAGTGCTACACATGCTTGCTTCTTGCTATTCCATGAGATTAGGCTTGATCCAAGTAGATGGCATATGCCACTTGTGCTTTTCCTATCCAATTTGCGCCCTGCATAGTTAGAATATGAAAAACCACTAAGAACAATGTTAGATTCATTAGGATACCATAATCCAACATTAGTTGTCCCTTTCAGATACTTGAGAATCTATTTTGCAGCTTTGAAGTGTGATTCCTTTGGATTGGATTGAAACCTAGCACACAAGCAAACACCAAATTGTATATCCGGCCTACTAGCAGTTAGATATCGCAAGGAACCAATTAACCCTCTATATTTGGTTGAATCAACTTGGTTTCCAGCCTCATCTGCATCCATAAGGCAGTTTGTGGCAATTAAAGTGACAGCCTCTTTGCAATCCTCCATTTTCAACTTTTTCAGTATATCAAAACAATATTTTGACTGGCTTAAAAATGTTCCATGCTTGAGTTGCTTCACTTGCAGCCCTAGAAAGTAGGTTAGCTCACCCATCATAGACATCTCAAATTCTCCCTGCATAGCTGCAACAAACTCTTCACACATGGAGTTATTATTTGATCCAAAGATTATATCATCCACATATACTTGAACAAGTATTACATCACTTACATGCTTTCTAATGAAAAGTGTTTTATCAACAACACCTCTAGCATATCTTTTAGATAAAAGAAAGTTGCTTAACCTCTCATACCACTGACGTGGTGCTTATTTCAAACCATGTAAAGTCTTTTTCAATTTGAAAACATGATTAGGATATAGGTGATCTTCAAAGCCAAGGGGTTGTGATACATACACTTCCTCATTTAAGAAACCATTCAAGAATGCACTTTTCACATCCATTTGAGAAAGTTTGAAATTATACATGCATGCATATGCTAACAATAACCTTACAGCTTCTAGCCTAGACACAGGTGTATATGTTTCATCAAAATCAATGCCTTCCTCTTGATTATAACCTTTAACAACTAGCCTAGCCTTATTTCTAACTATATTACCATTTTCATCCATTTTATTCCTAAACACCCATGTTGTACCAATCACATTCATTGCATCAGTTTTAGGAACAAGAGACCACACATCATTCCTAGTGAATTGATTAAGTTCATCTTGCATAGCAACAACCCAATTACTATCACACAATGCATCATTCACATTCTTAGGTTGAATTTGAGAAACAAATGCAACATGTTGAAAGAATGCAAGCTTGCGTCTAGTGGATACTCCCTGTTCTATGTCACCAATTATATTGCCCTTTGATAATCCCCTGGGTTCAATCCACTCCTTGGGTAAGTTGTTGTCTGCAGATTTTTCAGTTGACTGAATTTTCTTTTCAGCTGACTGATTTCTTACAGCAGATTTTAATTCTGCAATAGATTTCTTTTCCAATGTTGTTTCTTCTTCATCTGCAATCTTAGGCACATGATCTTGCAATTTTGGGTTAGTTTCATCAAATACAACATGCATAGACTCTTCAACAATCATCAATATCTTATTATAGACTCTATATGCATGACTTTGTGTAGCATAACCTAGAAAAATGCCTTCATCCGCTTTTGCATGAAATTTACCAAGACTTTCTTTGCCATTGTTTAAAATGAAACACTTACATCCAAATACTTTTAGGTGACTTAAAACAAGCCTCCTCCCTTTGAAAAGTTCATAGGATGTTTTCTTCAAAATTGGCCTAATCAACACTCTATTTAAAACATAGCAAGCAGTGTTGACTGCATCAGCCCAAAAGTACTTAGGTAGTGAATTCTCATTTAACATAGTTCTAGCTAGTTCCTCAAGTGATCTATTTTTCCTTTCAACAACACCATTTTATTGTGGGGTTCTTGGTGCAGAAAAATTATGTTGAATGCCATGCTTTTCACAAAAGTGTTCAAACCTTTCATTTTGAAATTCCCCACTATGATCACTTCGAATAGACACTATCTTGGAACTCTTTTCATTTTCTAGCCTCTTGGCAAGTCTTTTAAAAGCATGAAAAGTGTCATTTTTGGCAGTTAAGAACAAAGTCCATGTGTACCTAGAGAAATCATCTACTATGACTAGTGCATAAAGATTGCCAACAAGGCTCATGGTTCGAGATGGACCAAATAGATCCATGTGAAGCATCTCTAAAGGTCTTTCAGTTGAAACAACATTTTTGGGTTTGAAAGAGACCTTGGTCTGTTTTCCTTTTTGACATGCTTCACACACTCTATCCTTCTCAAACTTGAGTTTTGGTAGTCCTTCAACCAACTGTTTTCTGTTTAGCCAATTAAAATGCTGCATGTGTATGTGACAAAGTCTCCTATGCCATAACCAGGTGTCATCCTCTTTTGTAAGCAAACAATGGATGTTAAATGATGCATGATGCAGATCAAGTAGATATATATTGTTGACTCTTTTTCCTATCAAAACAATTCTACCATGTGCATCATATATCAAGCAATTGTTTGGTGTAAACATCACTTTAAAGCCTTTGTCACATAATTGACTTTTACTTATCAAATTATGTTTGAGCCCTTCTACCAGTAGCACATCCTTGATGTTGAAAAAGGATCCATTGCCTATGACTCCATTTCCAAGGATTCTTCCTTTGTTGTTGTCTCCATAGGTTACAAATCCTTCTTCTTTCAATTCCAACTTTGCAAATTTAGTCTTATCTCCTATCATATGCCTTGAGCAGCCATTATCTAGGTACCATAGATCCTTCTTTTCCTTTTTTATGACCTGCAAAACAACATAGTATTACATGGTACCCTTTGATAGTTTGGGTCCAACATGGTTATGCCTTTCTAGATCCTTTTGGGATCCATTTCATAAATCCCTCAGGTACATCATACTTCTTAACATGACAATTCTTAAGAAGATGACCTTTCTTCATACAGTAGTTGCAAGAAATGAAGGGCATATCATTTGGCTCACTCTTGGAAAAGAAACTAGAGAACTTCTTGGCTTTCTTTTCATGGATAGGTGTATAACCAAGTCCAGCCTTTCCAAAAACACAATTTTGAGAGCCAAGAACAACTTTCAAGTTTGCTTTTCCTCTTGTGAACTTTGCACATGTTTTCAAAGATATTTGACTTGATTTTTCAAAGTAGTGCAGTTTTCACAAGGTTTTATAGCCATGTATTTTTCAGAACAATCGACTAAATTACTGTAAATCATTTCCAAATGTTCAAAATCAGTTTTTAAGTCGACTATTTTTGATTCTAGTTGGCTAACTCTATTTTCTAGCTAGCTATTTAATCCTTTTAGTCAATTGTTCATGACAACAATTTTGTTTGCATCACTATGCAACTCTTCAAAGTCATGCAACAATTGGTAATAGTCATTCTTATCTTTGGATGACAAGGAACTTACTTTGCTTGATGAGGATGATTCATATCCGGCCATGAGGCATAGATTTGCTTCCTCACTTCCTTCTTGAGATGAAGTACTTGTTGAATCATCATTGTCCTCCCAAGCTATGTAGGCATGTCATTCCTTGCCCTTTTTCTCCTTTTTCCTATCATCAACCTTCTCCTTCTCTTTGTTAACATTAGGACATTCAATCTTGATATGTCTTTGCTTTCTACAATTATAACATGAGAATTTAGAAGAATTACTTGAATCATTTTGTTTATAATTGTACCTCCTTTGATTACCTTTGTTGCCTTTCCTCTTGAGATACTTTCCAAACTTCTTGACTATTAGATTCAAGTTCTCATTGTCACTAGATTTAGCAACCTCTTCCTCGGTTTCATCACTCTTCTTAGAACTAGCCTTCAAAGCTATGGGATTTACCTTTTTCTCACTTGTTTCAAGCTCACTTAGCCTTTACATTTCAATCTCATGCTCTCTAAGCTTACCAAACAGTGCAGCTGTTGTGATGAGTGATAAATCCTTAGATTCAGATATGGCAGTCACCTTTGGTTGACAATTTCTATCAAGACACTTAAGCACTTTGATGTTTAGCTCCTCTTTGTCAAATTCTTTGCCTAGACCCATGAGATGGTTGACTATGTGTGTGAACCTCTTTTGCACTTCAGCTATGGACTCTCCTTTTTGCATCTTGAAAAGCTCATACTATTGAATCAAGGCATGCTTCCTTGCTCTCTTCACTTCACTTGTTTCTTCATGTGTAACCTCTAGGACATCCCACATTTCCTTTGCATTCTTACATTGGGAGACCCTAAAAAATTCATCCATGCTCAAAGATGAAGTGATGATGTTCTTGGCATTGCAATCATATTGAGTTCATCTCCTTTCTTCATCATTGCATTCACTCCAAGGCTTGTCCACCTGCTTATTTTCAACAACACATTTAGGAGTATATGGTCCATTAACTATTGCATCCCAAATTTCTTTGTTTATAGATTCAATGAAAATTTGCATCCTTATTTTCCAAAACTGGTAGTTTAGGCCACAAAAGATAGGTGGTCTATGAATAGATGCACCTTCAGCAAAAGGGAGTTTACTTTCAGCCATTTCAAAAGGATTTTTTTATCAACTTGAATACCTTTCAAGAACCTTGCTTTAGATACCAATTGTTAGTTTTGAAATGGTGAGTTTAGCCAAGAAGGGGGGGGGGGGTTGAATTGGCTTATAAAACTTTTTTGAAAGTTTAAAACCTTTATCAATTTAATCTAATAGACTGGAATGTTTGGATATAAATGCAGCAGACCAGTACACTTTTAGTCGATTAAAATATAAAACAACAGACTAAATTGTTCTTGATACTATGAAACAATCGATTAAAAAGATAAATCAGTCGGCTAAAATACTGGAGAATTATGCAGAATGCAGAATTCGTGAATTCAACTCAAACAACAATCTTTTACATACAAGACATGTTCCAAATAGTATTTTTAACAAGTTCAAAGCCTCATATTACACAGGAACGCATTGAATCACACCAAAGACCAAATTGCTTGTTTTTCTTGAGATTTTAAAGAGTTTCAAAGAGAGGGAGATGAGGGAAAGAAGAATGCAAAGCTGTTTTTATACTGGTTCACTCAATCACGGAGCTACATCCAGTTTTCCAGGACAACTTGAGCCTGGTTTCCACTATATTCAAAAGTTTTATAAATCAAACACCAAGATTACACTTTTGAACACAAAGCACACAAGACTTTTAACTCACAAAAAAATCTAGAACCTCAACTTACAAGAATCACACTTGTAGACCTGAAATCACAAGCAAACCATCTAGAGGCACAAGAACATCCAAACCTGATGGTGGTTGTCCCTAGCACACCATACATGTGATCTTCAAGCTACTCACAAGCCAAAATGCCTCCAAGATCAACCAAGATCTTCAAACACGAGTTGCAGCTATGTATTACAGAGAGAGATTGCTTCCAAGAGATGAATGACACGATTTCGTTCAGAAAAATTCATATACACACCTCTGCTCGTGAAAACACAACTTATATAGTTTGGTTTAAGTGAAAACAGTCGATTGAATTTTCTGTACAATCAGCTGACTTCACCTGACTTAAGTGAAATCAGTCGATTGAAAAATAATTCAACTAACTAAATGCATTCATACCAAAAACTATATACAGCAAGCCTTTTAACCTGTTAAAACCCATTTTAACAGATTAAAAGAGACACACTAAGGCATACAAGACATCTAACCTATGTCATATAGCCTATCAACAATGTATAACACTAACACATTACATTTAACATGTTATATACAGATTTAATACACTAAAACTTAATCTTCAAGAGGATCTTCATTAAACACTTAAGATCTTCATGCACATGGCTTTATCAATTCTTTGCTTCAAGCTTGCTTGTGTCAACACCATTCTGCTTCATGTGGAAACCATTCAACAATCCTTCTTTGCAAAACACTATTTGGCACCGCGGTGGGCGCCAATTATTCTTATGGAACCGTTGTAATACCTTTCAAAGATTTCAAATCACTCAATACTTCACTCTTTAGTGTGTACTCGTCCTCCTTCAAGTTCTTTTCCTTCTTCAAACGGATAAGGGTTATACCTACAAAAGGCACTTCGACGTCCAAGAAAGTGCTTTAGTAGATAGTCAAGTCAGAAAATACATGATTAATGAGAAAAACATACCTAATTAGTCCACGTGTATTTATAATAATTTTAAGGATCATTACCTAACACATTATGTATAACTTACCTAGATATGAGCCTGGAATAGGGGGCCTACTTACTTGTATGAGCCTGGTTTTGAAGGCCTATTTACTTGTAAAAGGCTAACAGTTTTGAAGTCCATGTGTATAACTTACAGGTTTGTTACAAGTGTCCGACTATGAGAAATGAATTTTAATGTTCTTATCCTTTAATACACTTAAATATATTATTATTATGTTTTCATTTTTGGTTCATGGATTAAATTCTTTTGAAGAGAGAATTTTATATTTAATAACATAAAAATTAACAAATATAACAACATTATTTAACATATTACATTCTTATCTTCTTTTTATACCAAAATCGATGTACAAATTAGTTGGGCGTAGTTGTAGGGTAGGGTATATGCCAAAGGAGCATACACATTTTACACTTAATTAAACTCACATTAACAACTAAATCAATAAATAAATAATCAGTTTTATTTTATAAACTAAAATAATTAATCACTACATTAATTTAGTTAGATACTATCTTATAAATTAAAAATTGTTAATATCTAAAATATGTTATAAAATAAAGTTAATAATAGAGAAAAGAAGAAAAAGAAGAATAGAGAATGAGAGAAATGGGAGCAACCTTTCTACCTATCTTATTATTGATAGGAAAAGTCCTATATATATATATATATATATATATATATATATATATATATATATAAAAGATGTAATCTAAAAAGAGTACAAATCAAATAGTTAATACAAATATTTAAACGTCATAAAGAGTAATCAAATTATATAAGTAATTGTATCAAATCAATCAATCATATCAATTATATGATTAACTGTATCAAATCAATGGGCGGCCATTAATTCATAACATTTTCCCTTGGGTGTCCATTGATCACATAATGTGTTTCGTTAAAACCTTACTAGGAAAGACATGTTGGGATAAAAACCTAGCGAAGGAAAAATAGTAATCATTCTTTATTCTTCAATATTATTGTTCATCACATCTTCTATTTGCCCCCCTCATGTAAACATACATCATTAAGATGACGGAGTCCAAACTTGTGAATCATTTCCTCAAAAACTCTCCTTGGCAAAGACTTTATAAAATATATATCTGCTAGATTTTCACATGAACAAATCTTTTGGATATTTATAGACCACAAGTTTGTCGCACATGTTGAATTATAGACCTTAACCAAACATATTCACAACGTACCTCATGTAATTCTAAAAAGTATGCATGATTTGACTATGTTGTTGTTATGGTCTCTTTCACATATCGCCATAAAATCATTATGTTGCCACATATGAACAAATATCCTGTTTGTGATCAACCATTGTGACATTGTGAGAATCTAATAAATAACATGCATCTGCATAACCCATTAGATATGATTTGGAATCAATTGGATAAAATAATTTCATATTCATAGTACCCTTAAGGTAAGGAAGTATTACTTTAATCCATTATCTTCTTGTAGGTGAAGAACTATATGTTACTTAACAAATTTACAACAAATGCAATATTAGGTCGAGTATAATTAGCGAGATAAATTAGTGCTCTTATAACACTAAGATATGGTACTTCTGGACCAATAAGTTCTTCATCATTTTCTGTAGGTATAAAAGAACTTTTATCAACATCTAATGACCTCACAACCATTGGAGTACATAATGGATGTGACTTATCCATTTAGAACCTTTTAAGCACATTCATTATATAAGCCTCTTGATGTACAAAAACACCTTTAAATACTCAATTTCTAATCTCAACCAAAATTTTTTCCTTTTCAAGATCCTCCATCTCAAATTCTTTCTTTAAGCAATCAATTGCCATTTTAAACTCATTAGAAGTTCCAACGATGTTTATGTCATCTATATAAGCAATAATTACGACAAATTCATTTTCTAATAATTTCATATAAATACAAAGACAAATAGGATCACTTATGTACCCTTCTTTTAACAAGTACTCACTAAGACGATTATACGACATACGTCCTAATTGCTTTAATCAATAAAAGGAGTTGTTCAATTTTATTGAATGAACCTCTTTAGAATTTGCCATGGTGGGCAAATTAAATCCTTTAAGGATTTTCATATAAATATCATTATTAAGAGAATCATACAAATAGGTTGTAACATCATTCATTAAATGTAAATGCAAAGCTTATTGTGCAACTAGGCTAGTCAAATATCAAAATATTGTTGCACCCAATACTAGTGAATATGTCTCTTCACAAATCGATACCAGATTTTCGTGAAAAATCTTAAGCAACTAATCGTGCTTTGTATCTAAAAATTTCACCATTCTTATTTTGTTTTTGCACAAAAATTAATTTGTAGCCAACGGGTTTCACACCCTTAGGGTGCAAACTACAGGTCCAATAACTTTTCGTTTAGCAAAAAAATCTAATTATGCTTATATTGCACCTTTTCATTTTGGCCAATCATTTCTTTATCGATAATCTTTAATGGTCATGGGTTATTGATCCTCGTTGTCACTCATAACATTCATCGTTATATTATATGCAAAAAATCTCATGAATTTTGATTTCATTTAAATTCCATATTATATGATTCTTTACATAATTTATTGAGATCTTATCATTTTCAACAATTTCAGGTATCTCGGATTCTTCTCGAACCGAATCATTAATTATGTCAAATAAATCTTTTGAGATTTCCACCTTTTTTATTAGGTCATCTAGCATTTTATCTTATTTTCTCATTCAAGAGTTTTTATCTTTAGAACCAATAAGCTTACCTCGCTTCAAGCGTGTCTTTGGAACCAACAAGCCTACCATGCTTCAAACATGTTATTAATTAATATCAAATCTATTTGGAGCATTAGCAGCTGGTATATATGATATAGTTATTCCTTTGTCAGTAAAAACATATGGTAATTGATTGACTAATTATGTAAATGAATTATCCTTTGAACTTTCAGATCACGTTCTTTTGTATGATGATCAAGACAAGATAATGATAATTCATTCCAACCAATATCTTTTTCCAATTGTTTTCTTTCTCCTCTTAGTGTTGGAAAAACTTATTCATCAAAGTGATAATCCAAAAATTGAACTATAACCTGTTGGTAGTTCAAGATATTTTATTATTAAGGGAGAATCATATTCAACATATATTCTCAATCGTCTCTGAAGACCCATCATAGTCCCTTTTGGTGGGGAAATTGGAACATATACACCACACCTAGAAATTCTTAAATGAAAAATATTAGGTTACTGACCAAAAACCAACTGCATAATAAAGTCTTTGTGATAACTTGTTGGCTTGATGCAAATCAATAGTGTAACATGCAAAATTGCATATCCCCAAGTAGCCATTGGAAGATTAGCTCTCATAAGTAATGGCCTTGCATCCAATTTTAGACGTTTTAGTAATGATGCCGCAAGTCTATTTTGAGTATGAACATCTACTACTAGATGTTCAACTTTAATTCCAATTGATATACAATACTCATGAAATGCATGAGATGTAATTTAAATAGTATTATCAAAACAAATTTTCTTAATCGGATAATCTAGGAAGTCAGCTCTTAACTATCGTAATAACTTTACAAATGCCTAAGAGTTTATAATAAACAAATATGTGACCATCTAGTTGATGCATCAATTAAAACCATGAAATATCTAAATGATCCACATGATGGTGTATTAGACCACAAATATCACCCTGTATTCATTCTGAAAATGATATTAAATCATTTCTAATTTTTCTAGTGATGGTTTTATTATCAACTTTCCTTTGTGAACCTGCAGTACATGAGAACTCATTAGTCTAAATTTTTTTTATTCTTAAGTAAGTTTCCACGTGATTTTTTCAACTATTTTTTCACATCATAATATATCCAAGATGACCCAACTAATCATGTCAAACAAGGAATTCATTTTGATTCGTAAACTTCTGGTTTACCATGACATGCATTTTAATTGTACCAATATATGCATAGTACACACCATCCAACTGATCATGCCAAGCAAAAAATTCATTTTAATTCGTAAACTTCTGGTTTACCATGACATGCATCTCAATTTACTAATATATGTGTAAACCATAAGAGAAGTTTGATAATTTCTCCAATACAAACTTTTTTTATTCAACTCAATTCTAATGATATAAAGATATTTCCTATTTTCTTCATTGTTTGTCTCAATATGATATCCATTTAGACAAAGATCCTTGAAACGTAATAAGTTTCTATTAAACTTCTTGATAGAAGTATAGTAGCTCTTTTGGAGCCTTCAAATATATTTGTAATACTATAAATAATGCTAATATTAACTTCAGACATTACTAAACAAGAGAAAAATTTGTTACTCTTGAGAATTGTATAAGTTGTTGCACTATTAATAAGACACATATCCTCATCATTTGTGATAGTGCCAACATTCATTCTTCATATAAACATAAATATTAGAGTCGTCAAAGTGGGTCAGAACTCGTGGGCCAACCCGACCCACCATGGGTTCGGGCCGGGTTGGGTTAAAATTTTTTTACAAATTTCAGTACGAGTCAATTTTTGACCCGACCCACCAAGAACCCGGCTCACCCGGGTTGAACCTGTGGTGGGCCGGGTTGGCCCACCAACCCGCATGGTGACACACGTTATGTTGGACTCTGCAATGTTGGGCTATTTTTTTAACCAAACACATTGGTGGGTTGGCAAATGGAAACTTAGTTTCAACTAATAAAAGTATAATTATTGGAAAAAGTATAATTAGTTTGCTGAAAAAAGTATTGCATTCTTTGATCTTAGATAGTATTTGTATTTTTATTTATTTATTTTGGTTTGTATTGGAGTTTAACATCATTTTGGATTATATTGAGATTGTATTCAAGTTTATTTAAATTTTAATCCGAAATATAATTTCTGACTTAAGAAAAAAAATTATATTTTTTAATTAAGTGGGCTAGTGACCCAACCCATTTAACCCACCAACCCATTTAACCCACCAACCCGTGGTGGGTCGGGCCGAGTTCGAATTTTTTTAGCTCGCTAATAAGTGAGCCGGGTTGGGTTGGCCCACTAAATGACCAACTCGTGGTGGGTCGGGTTGGGTCGGACCGGGCGGCCATTTTGACAGCTCTAATAAATATCAATATTAGATATTACTATGTAAGAGGAGGAGAAGAATAAAATATTTAGAGGATTTTATTGATCAAGAAAAATTTATATATAAGCAACATGAAACAAGTATAAAGCTTCGTCTTAAAATTAAGAATATAATATAAGAAAATCTATTTTTTAGCACTCTCATCACCAATGAGGTGATCAATGTTTCCATTTGGTTTAACAAAGAAAATGACAATATCAAGATGACTAGCATCCATATGGCCATAATTATAATCACCATCTTCATAAGAAAAGTTTGTTTCTATGTTCTTCTCCTTATTTTTTTAAGATGCTTTGATGTACAATAAGTATAATTCAAATGGTTTTTACCCCCGTAATGATAACTTATTTTCTCATCTTATTTTCCATTATTTTCACATTTTTCTTTTCCCTTTTTCACATTATTGTTCCACTTCTGGTGATAAAATGTGTCTTTGAAATTTCCTTTATGACCATTGCCATAATCACTATCACAACCATGAAAATATAGATCAAATGTTGCTACATCCACTTCTGGGGATGGAGTAGAACCAATTGGGCAGGTTTCATGATTTTCTATCAAAAACTCATTGTTTTGTTCAGCCACAAGAAAGCATCAAATAAATTCAAAATATTTGTGAAATCTCTTTTCACAATATTGTTGTTGGAGGAATAAATTAGTTGCTCACACGCTTTATTTATTTCTTTAATGGCATCACCAATACCCATTGCATCTAAATATATTTCAACATTCAATATCTAATATAAGTAATTCTTCCTCGTAGTATCAAGGGTCACAAATTCAAAATTTGTAAGATTTTACATGTTTAGAACTAGCACATAAAATAATAATAATAATAATAATAATAATAATAATAATAATAATAATAATAATAATAATAATCAATATCATAATAATAATAATAATAGTAATAATAATAATAATAATCAATATCATAATAATAATAATAATAATAATAATCAATATCATAATAATAATAATAATAATAATCAATATCATAATAATAATAATAATAATAATCATAATTAAAATAATTAAAATTAAAATAATAATAATAAGACAAAGATGAAGATTGATAAAGTCAAATCATTCTTATCATAGAAATAAGAATATAAGATAAAATTATGAATGAAAAAAGTATTAGAAAGAACCTAGATTAAGACACGCAGAACATTGTCTTTAGAGAGAAAATGTTTCCACTAGCACTCAATTGGTTGGAGTATGATGATGATAACAAGTTATAAGATAAAGCTAATAATAAAGAAAAGAAGTAAATCAAGAATAGAGAATGAGAGAACAGGAAGTAACCTCTTTCTATATATTTATTACTGATAAGAAGAGTCTTATTTAGAGAGACAAGATGTAATATAAAAAATTTTAATAATACGAGTAAGGTATCAAATTAATGGGTTACCATTCATTTATAACAAAATAGTATTTATGGATAAAAAATTATGATTAATTTATGAAATTAGAGTATAAATTAATCTTTAATATTAGATTATTTGAGTTGCTTATTATTATTAATTTTAAATTAGTCTTGAATTTTAAATTGAAAACTTTTTTAAACACTAAATTAGTTTTTAATACATTTCTTTCTAACCACTTAGTGGGGATATTTAACGATAGTAAATAACTCAAATGTTATTATGAAATACGTTAAAAAGTTAAATAAATTTGACATAATTTGATTAAAAGAATTAAATATATGCATTTTTAAAATTAAGAGACTAAATTAAATCAAAGTTTCAAAGATAAACTAATTTTAATTTTAACTAAAATTTAAAGGAAAAAAATATCTTTAGTCTCAAAAATTAGTTGTTTTTTTAATGATATTTTTATAGTATTATAACATTTGTAAACAATAAATGTTAAAGAAATTATTTAATTTTTATGTGTAAGGTTCTACATCAAAAAGTCTGGAGCGTGATATAGCGAAAAAAAAAAAGAACTGATGTCTGGTTTTTTTATATGTATAGAAGTCAAAATAATATTTTCTTCTATTTCTATTTGATATAATAGCTTATAATTTTCAGCTCTAAAAACAATTTTCTATTCTTTTCATGGCACGCAATTTCCTATATGATTCCAAAAATGATCATATGAAACTTCTGAATATGTCTTGCTTTTATTAACCTTTTTAATTTAGTTATTTTGTACCATACGTCATGTATACAATTTCTGAAGTTTGGGGTTTTCAATTTATTTTATATGATTTTAATGTGAAAATAACTATGTTTAAACTTCACCATGTGTTATCTGAAGCTCTTTTCATCTTTAAATTTTAACTTATTTGAACATTAAAAATAGTACTTTCTTTTACTTCTATATTTTTCTTTTCTTATCTGTACAAACAATATATCTTTTACTTCTCTTTAATTTTGTTTCCGTGTTTGATTTCAATGTCCAACAAACTAATTAATTCATGAAAACAGAGTTTCATCAGGATTTATTCAAATTAATCTATTCTAAAACTAATTATTCTCAATTAATCTTGGAACAACTTTTCCAGAGCAGAAAGAAACCTAATTGGGTTCCCATCAATGTTTTGGTAGTTGGTCGTTATTATTTCAACTATCACTTTTCTTTTCTTTTATTTTAATCTCTAAACTGTTAAGCACTTTCCCAACGTTTTTTTTTATGTACTTCAGAAATTTCGCTCTGCACAGTATCAAACACTTTTGCTGCCAAACACTGGTACTCCAATAATAGTACTAGAAAAACTGATGAGAATTGAACCTTCAATCCCTGTCATGTTCTACCTCTCCTTTATCGTACTAGTTCACGCTCTTCTAACGCAGCAGAGGAAATTCCACGGCACAATAACTTCACACCATATCATATGACAACTTCTGAATCCTCCATATATTGACACGAATAACACATCCTCAAGAACATGCTCTAAATGGCACGTTCCATCTATAACACAAAACCCCTACACAGAAAACTACTACTCCTCAATATATCCTTCGTTTTCCTCGTCTGTCTCTTCCTCAATGCCTACCTCCATCCTTCTAGTTCCAATGTCGATGCCTCCACAAATGTGTTCAACCATGCTAGAATGCTCAGTGGCATCAGTGTTGATGGTTGCACTGATCTTCACAAGTACTTGGATAATGATTCTAAGTGCTTATATGTCAAATCCCATGCTCAGTGCAGGTCAAAAGGTTATATAAATTATCTGCAGATTTTTTACTGCAGCTTTGGGCATTCCCCAATTTTGGGTCATGCCCTGCTAATGCTGTGGCTTGTGATTTTGTTTTATCTTTTGGGAGATACAGCTTCAAATTACTTTTGTAGTAACCTGGAAGGTCTCTCAGACATCTTGAGACTATCCCCCACCATAGCTGGTGTAACCTTGCTTTCTCTGGGAAATGGTGCTCCTGATTTTTTTGCCAGTGTTGTTTCTTTCACAAGATCGAATGACGGTGCAGTTGGCCTGAACAGTATTCTGGGAGGAGCGTTTTTTGTGTCCAGTGCTGTTCTTGGGATCATAAGTTTTCTTGTCGGTGCAAATGAAACTGCAATTGACAAGGCTAGTTTCATTAGAGATGTCATTTTCTTCCTTTTCTCACTTTTCATTCTCCTTGTCATCATTTCTATCGGTAAAATCAGTTTGCTTGGTTCAATTTTTTATGTTTCCATTTACTTCCTCTATGTCTGTGCTGTGTCTGCAACACATTTCATCTATGGAGGGGACAGGACAGAAGGGGAACTTGCCTCATCTTGTGATGACTTGACTGAGTCAGGAGTACCCTTGCTAGGGTGTGTTGATGATGAGAAACCAAACAAAGAGGTAATGGAAGATGAAGGGCAGAAGAAACATGAGGGTTTTGGTAATAGTAATTCTTTTGACTTTACTTACTTGAGCAAGTTTTTACATGTACTAGAGCTACCTCTTTGCTTACCAAGAAGGCTTACTATACCAGTAGTGAGTGAAGAAGGTTGGTCAAAGCCATATGCTGTTATATCTGTGACATTGGCACCAGTGTTGTTTTCAGCTCTTTGTAACACCCAAAGGGAAAATGAGAGTTCAAGGAGTAGTCTTGTTTCATATTTAACAGCTGCATTAATTGGCATTGTTTTGGGGAACATGGCATGTGTGACAACCAAGAGCACAAGTCCACCCAGAAAGTGCTTGTTTCCTTGGCTAGCTGGGGGCTTTTCCATGAGTGTAACATGGACTTACATAATTGCTGAGGAACTTGTTTCCCTCTTAGTTGCTTTTGGGAATGTGATAGGGGTTAGTCCTTCAATCCTTGGACTAACTGTCCTGGCTTGGGGTAATTCTCTGGGAGATTTGATAGCCAATGGTGCAATGGCCAAGAATGGTGGAGCTGATGGGGCCCAAATAGCTGTCTCTGCTTGTTATGCAGGCCCTATGTTTAACATTTTGATGGGCTTGGGCTTACCTCTTGTACTCTCAGCATGGTCTGAATACCCAGAGTCTTATGTGATTCCCAAGGACCCTTCTCTTTATGCAACTCTTTTGTTCTTGATGGGAGGTGTGCTTTGGGCCCTTGTGATATTCACAAAGAAGAATATGAAGCTTGATAAGTCATTGGGAATCGGACTCTTGACCATTTACCTCTGCTTTTTGTTTATAAGGATGGTCATTGCAATTGGTGTTATTAAATTCTAGAGAAATATACTTTCATAGGGACATGACTTATTTTATCATACATTTCCATTTTCAAGATCATTAATAATGTAAAGTTATTATGCTTTGGTATCTTGTTAAAGTAGGACACTACTAAAATATTTGATTTTTAGCGTTGTGAGGTTAACACTGCCACTATTTCTTATTTTCATCAATTAATCAACTACCACCAAATTTAGAAAAGTACCATATTATTGCTTTAATACAATCATCCGAATAACCACCATTAAAATTATTAAAGTCAATTTTAATTATCTTAAATTAATTGAAAACAAATTATCAATATTTAACGATAGTTATAACGGTAAGCAAAATGAATTTTTTTTTAAAAGAAAATTCAGGTTACATTTAATAATAGTTAAAACCGCCAATAAATTATAATTATTTTAATAAAATTATCCAATCTTTAGTGGCAGTTGTAACTGCCAACAAATCATAATTATTCTAAGAAAAAAGAATTATTCAATATTTAGTGGCACAGTAATTGCAACATTATTAATTAAATTTTATATTAAATACAATGCAGGCAAATATGCTTTTTTTTTTTCTATTATGTTGCAGAATAATATGCAAAGTAATAGCGTTGAAGTATTATGGTCTCATTCGACAAATTTCTACAAATTACAACTTACAGAGAAACTGATATGTAGGTAGGGCATATACAATATGCAGGGCAATCACGGCTATAGACACCATTGCTTCAAATGCCACAACGCTACCAAGAAACTGCAACACATTTATTTACATTCCACTGTGTTCAAAAATCCCTGGAGTTACACCTTTATCACAAATGAAAGCTTATAATATATCACATATCATTAATGTCATGCAACATGATACTAAAAATATGCACATTCCTTATACTTAATTAAAATTTGTGCCAATCAACCAATGAAAAGTAGTAAGAGAGGCAAAACAATTGACGAACCACTCTATGAATAAAACAAGTTGCGTGTTATATATTGTCTACACAATATTTAATTATTATTAAGAATCATTTTATAAAAACATACAAACATGGTTGAACTAAGGGTTGCCTAATAGAAATTAAGTGTTGTAAAACAAATTTTCTTATTACCTTCGGACTCTCAATTTCCACGGTTAGGGATTCAATCTTCTGAGTGTCTTCAACAATAACTTATGTTTCTTCAGTAGCTTTCTTTGCTTCCTCTCATTCCTTTATAAGCAATGCATAAGGCTGGGCAGAATTAATTGAACTGTTCCAAATTGTCAATTAATTGTACTATATTAAGCTAAATTTACTGAACTATTTAAAGTTAAAATTGAACTAAATTATTTAATAGTTCAGTTTTAAAAAACTGAACCACTGAGTGTGAATTGATTTGAGTGTTCCAAAACTTCTGAGATTCGTTCACTTGGCCATTCTCACGCTGCAATGCGCCAAGGACGAGTCCAGATTCTCTACTGATATTTTTGGTGTTGCTCTCTGCTGAACATTAAAAATACACTGAATTTGATATTTTAAATATCTTTTTAATATATTTTAAAATGTCAAAATGAGTGGTAATCAATGTATTATGAATGCACAGTAGAGAAACAGTACAAAAACCCAACAGAGAATCCAAATCTTCCAAGAACCGTGGTGCATTAATTGAGAGCTCCTAAACTATTGATATTATTAGAAGGCATGATGATGTGAAAGAAAGATGTCTCATCTTAACTAATAAACTCTTTGGGGTCTCATCCAGAAAGTCGTATGCTTTGTAAGAAGCTTGTACAGTTTGGGAAGAGTTTGGGAAAAGGTTTTGATTGATCAAAAAGAAGAATCTACTTCAACTGATATGCCCTTAGGCACGGCCATACATAACATAGAAATCACACTCGGAAAGGGTGGACAATTAGCTAGAGCAGCTGGTGCTGTAGCGAAACTAATTGCAAAAGAGGGAAAATCGGCCACATTAAAATTACCTTCTGGGGAGGTTTAATTAAGGTAGTTGAAACAATTTTTTTTACACCCATTTCTTTGTTATCCTTTATTTTTTATTATTTTTTAGATATAAAAGTATTCACTTTTATTTAAACCATTTCATCCTGTGAAAGATGTATTGGTATTGAATAATTCTTTCCTGGTAGTTAATGTAATCAGAAACTCCACGAATTGCATGAAACCTACAACAAAAAAGTGAATTAGAACTTCGATGGATTTTTCTCTATTTACATTCACCCTCTTTGATTTATTTTTATTGTAATGTTTTTCAAATTATATAGTATATGGTGTATGTAGTTATTGTTTACATAGGTAATATCTCTTGTTATATCTCTATATTTTTTAACGGTTGATAAATGTATACTACTAAAATTGTACTAATTTAACTTGCATTAATTTAATTAAGGTGTTGTGATTTAAAAATAAAATTGATATCGTATCTATTCATCATAATTAAATTAAGTGATAATTATTTTCACTTCATCACAAAATTGATAATGATAATGATTATATATATTTAACAATATATTATGTATTATTTGAATATGATACCATTAACATATTTTTTAGATATATAATAAATCAATAGTTATATTAATTCAACTAAAACACTTTTAATCTTGAAATAGTAAAATAGGTATGGTGTCGTGAAAACATATATATATATATATATATATATATATTATATTATATTATATTATATTATATTGTATTATATTATATATATATATATATATATATATATATATATATATATATTATTTTTTGTTTTTTTTTTTTTGTTGTAGCACTTATTTTGCACAATTCAATAAATTAAGCATGAAATATAAATAGAAGATGCATTTTAAATATAGTGCAGTTTGAAAAAGAGTTTAGTTCTTAATATTTAGTTTAGTTTAGATTGCAGTTCAGTTCAATTCAGTGCAGTTCAGTTCAATTTGTTGGAATGAAAAATAGTTCAGTTCAGTTCATCTGAACTATTCTTCAGTTTAGTTCGGTTCATACAAACTATTTTCTAGTTCAGTGTAGTTTTTAATAGTATAGTCATTTTGGCCAGCCCTAGCAATGCACTAGTTTCATCAACTTTGTTTACATCTTCTGCAATAAATTATGCAGTTTTGCTATCTCTTGTGCTTTGGATTCTTTTAGGCTGCTCTATAAGATTTCAAATAGTTTTCTTTAGGATTGTCTTATGTTGAAACTGATCTTCCAAAATTTACGTATTTTCAAAACGTATATCTAACCCTTAAATTTTCTCTAGTTGAAGACGTCAAGTGAATTCCTCCACTCTTTTTTCAAGTTTCTCCTTGCCTCTTTAAGTGCACCTGATTCTGTTGCGGCCTAGCAAATTGATACAATGTTAACTCAGAGTAGAAAGAGAGATATCAAAGAATTAGGAATAATAAAGTGAGGTTAGTGGCTTTGTGCTACTTTAACGTTAAAAAATGAGTCATAGAGTAACTTAATTGGTTTCATTTTATCATTCAAAAAACTACCACAATAAAACTACCATTTTATTTTCCAACCAACACCATTTTTATTACTTTTATAGTTACTTCATTCTCTCATTCATAGTGGGCAGTAAATAAACTAAAATATGCAGTGAGATCCATCTCTTGTACATGTTACATATAGTGGGGTATTTTTAGTTAGTAGTTAGATAGAGAAGTAAATTCTCAATTGTATACTCAACATGGTGGAAAGTAAAATATGATGTGAGTAGTTACAAAATTGAGTATTAAGCTTTAGACAATGTAAGGTGCCTTTATAAAAGTTTGCCTCTTTATCTCTTTCCACAAGATAAATAGAGCACTTATTGGACATTGAAGCAACCTTCTCTTTCTGAGCATGGAACTAGTCTCACCCAAAGTGTGTGAGAAAAATGTGTTAAGCAAGATTTTTGACAAAAATTTAATAACCATCCATTGTTACCCTCACATATATACATACCAACTACTGTCACATTTAATATTTAAGCATGGGCATGAAATGTTTTACACGGACTTATATATTTTGTATTGAGCACTATAAAAGAAACAACCAAATAGCAGTTAACAGTTAGCAGTTGATGTTAACTAATTTATATTTTTGTAGAGATAAATATAAACAAAGGCATTAATCAAAGTAAATCTTAAACTTTTGTTCCTTATAGTACCTGAACCATACATATATAAACTGCATTTGTTGCATCACCACCCCTGCATTATCAACTCACAAATTTAATATAATCTCTCTTTATTCAGCCATCCAATCTCTAGTTTCTTTCCTACCGAAAGCCAGAGGGAAGAATGAGGTTTTGTTGTTCCATCCCCTTGTTCTGTTGTGCGTCTGTTTAATTTTTATCAGTATCAAACAACTAGAATTGAAGAACAAGGTGGAATTTAGCAATATTTTCTTAGATGTAAGTTGCACATACCCTAAGTTTAAGCTTTGATACTCCACAATAATATAGTCTTCTTTCCTTTCAACTATTTGGTGTTGTTGATTCTATCTGTAAAAATGACCCGGAACTAGTTTTTAACTTACATGGTTGAAAAAATTCCAATATATTACAACAATTATACATTACACATGTCACGCGCATCCCCCAAAGATACGACTTGCCGACCCTCGGTGCGTGCCACAATCACAATATCGATGTCATTCTCTGCTCGAGCATCTCGGAGACTCTAATCTTCATCAACTACAGATTCAATGAGCTTTAAAAAACATGAATCAATAATAGAAATTAGGGTCATGAGAAGTTGAAACTTCTAAATAAAATCAAATTTGAATCGAAAAATAATGTAGTAGAAAAAATATCAACTTAAGAAAAGGGAAAAAACGCTTAGAAAAAAAAATTGCAAGAAGAAAGGAAGATTCTTTATAAGAATGGGTTCATTGGAAGAGAGTATAACTTGGAAGATACCTCTCAACAAAAGATATTAGTTTAACCCTGGTTACATTCTGTTAGTCTAGTTAGGTTTAGTTTGTTTGTTTTAGTTAGTCTGTAACTTTTATATACTATGTTTGTAAACATTCTGCTGCATCAATCTCGATATATAGTGTTCTTGTTTCTGTGATACGGTATTAGTAGAGAATTGAATATCTTTCTCCCTTTAGTTCTCTCTTTCTCGGCCTCATCATGATCCACCCAATGTCAAAGAACCTCATCATGATCCACCCATCCTCTTTTCATACATCATTCAGATGATCTCGGCCTCCTTCTCACTTTGCAGCCCTTAGATGACACAAATTACGTCATTTGGAGTCGTGCGATGAGGGTTGCTCTCTCCATCAAGAACAAATTACCGCTCATCGATGGAACCCTAGCCATACCTTCAGATGAAGATCCTTATTTCGCTGCTTGGTCAAGGGCGAACAACGTTGTTATCTCATGGTTATACAACTCAATTTCGAAAGAGATTGTGACAAGCATCCTCTTCACCTCCACCACAAAAATGGTTCATGCATGTATCAACTTCGGCGTCAACTTTTGTCCCTACAACAGGGTTCTGATAGTGTGAGTACCTATTATACCAAACCAAAACGATTTGGGAAGAGCTTTCTGGATACAAACCCACCTTCAACTATTCTTGCGGTGCGCTCCACCAACTTCAAGAACACACCGCCTCAGAATATGTCATGACCTTCCTTATAGCTTTGCATGATTCCTTCTCCCAAATCCGTGGTCAAATCCTTCTCTCCGATCCTCTGCCACCTATCAGTAACGTTTTCTCCTTAATTTTGCAAGAAGAATTTCAACGAGAAATTATTGATACCCAATCATTAAATAATTCTGAAAGTTTAGCTTTCTCTGTTAATTCTTCTAAAAAACCCCTGATTGATAAACAAAAATTTGCCAAGAAATCTCGTCCTAGGTGCACACATTATGATACCTTAGGTCATACTAAAGAAACTTGTTATAAAATTGTTGGGTACACCCCCCCCCCCAATTATTTCAAGAATCGATCAAATTCGTATGTTAATAATGTTGATGGCTCTTCTGAACAAAACCCCACACATAATCCTACATTGACCACTGGTCAATGTCAACAATTAATCAATACCTCACCACGCAATTAATTGCCACTCCTTCCACTGATGACATTGCTACCAACATTATCGGTAATACCCTAAACTCTATTTTACCTATTAATTCATATAAATGGATTATCGATTATGGTGCCACATCTCATATTTGTTGTTACAAATCTTTGTATGATTTTTATGTGGCTATGAATAATTCATATGTTTTAATTCCTAATTCCTTCAAAGTTAAAGTCGAAGGCATTTGTAATATTAAACTTACTCAAGACATATTTCTTCATAATGTCCTTTACATTCCTTCATTTAGATTCAATATGTTATCTCTCCTTACTTTAATTCAGCATAATCAATTCCAGTTTATTATGCAACCTAATTTTTCATTTTACAGGATCTCAAATCACAAAAAGACGATTAGCACTGCTAAGTCGCGTCATGGCCTTTTGGTTTTTGATTTCTATAAACATTCTTTACCTTCTGACAATTTTAATTCTTGCAATTATGTGACAAATGATGTTTGGCATATGCGCTTAGGCCATTTGTCTGTTCCTGTTTACAACTTACTTACTGCCAACACTTCCTTAACTGCAGTTGATAAAAACCATCATTGTAGCATATGCCCTCTGTCTAAATAACAACGTTTACCTTTCATTTTTAAAAATACTTTTAGTCCACATTGCTTTGATATTATTCATGTAGATGTTTGGGGCCCTTTTCGTTATCCTACTTATGATAGTTTTCGTTATTTCTTAATTTTGGTTGATGATAAAAGCCATTTACATGGGTGTATCTCCTTAAAAACAAATCTGATTGCATTATGCTTATTCCAAAAAAGTTTCAATATATTGAAAATCATTTTCATGTTAACATCAAAGTTTTTCGTTCCGATAATGCTAAAGAGTTGTCTCTTCATGATTTTCTTACTAATAAGGGTGTTCTTTGTAAGACCCGTAGAAAATTTAATTAATTAATTAATTAATAAATGCGGGAGGGGAAATAATTATGACATTAAATTATGACGTGGAAAAGTCCTATGCATGATACTTTTTGTGTTATTATTATTATTTCAATCTATGAAAGCATGTCTGTTATGATATGATGCCTGAATTATGATGGTTAGCATGAAACATGATTGGTTGAATTGGTTATGCACTTGAGTGGTAACAAAGGGGCATGGGTTCAAACCTTGGAAATTCTAAATGGAACTTATGCTTATTTTTATATTTGCTAATGGTGACTTTAGATGGAATTGGAAAGGTTAACAGAAACCATGGGAATCAGTACGGCCAAGGAAGGGGCTGCACTCACCATTCATGATGAGAGATGGATGGTTATTAAAAAGTAAATGAGCTGAATTTCGTTTTAATGCTTTGGGTAACCTAAAGTACTAGTTTAAAAGGCAAAAGTTAGAGTTTAGGCAAGGTTTTGGCAAGGCTGAACTTAGACTTAGAAAAATAGAGACAAAGGTGAGTGAGAGGGGTTTGACGTGAGGGAGTTTGGAGGCGGAATTGAGGGAATCCGAGGTTGGCTATTGGTGATCAAGGGAGAGCTTCATCAATTGGTCAAATTTAAGCTAAAGAATCCAGGTTAGGGGAGCTGGACTCCGTAATTTTATACATATGATTAATAATGTGTAACTGTATGGTATATTGGTTGTTTGTGTACTGTTAAATCCCTTATAATTCTGCGTTTCTGGAATTTTCCAAAAACCGCCTGGCGAGTGATGAACCACCGCCAGGCGACTCATGCTATTTCGTGTGTTCTGGGTTCCTGGAAGAGGAACCGCCTAGTGGCACATTCCCGGCCGCCAGGCGACGCAAAGTGTCTTAGTTATTTTCTGGGTTTGCTGATGAGGCGCCTGGCGGGACTGGTTGAACCGCCAGGCGGTGCGGAGTATTTTGACTCGTTTTTGGGTTTTCTGGAATTCTGGGTGAAATCTGATCGGGGCAAAAGGCAGTGGTAATTCTTATGGAGTGGTAATGTTGACCAACAGTAGGTATAACCACCTAATCGAAGGCTTAAATGAATGGAACAATGAATATGAGTTAGGGTTGAATGTATGTTATCGGAAATCACAAATTGGAATGTGTTACTGTGAATTGGACATAGGAATTGGTGATCAATGAAAGTATAAAATGAATTGTTATGATTGTGCTGGGATTAGATTTGTGTGTAATAGGAATTCATGAAGATGGAAAAATGGTCGGGCATTGGGTGCGGGAAAAATCTGGAAAATACCCAGATGGTAAGCACCGCCTGGCGGCACGGGGGCTAGTCGCCAGGCGCCAGCGCAGTGGCAGAGAGGCTGCAGGCGGAAGTGTTGTGCGATGAGGTTGGATTCTTTTCTGTTGGGTTGGGGTCAATAGGTGGAATTTTCGTGATATTTGAGAAGGTTTGATGAGGGAGTCGTGCATGCGTCTCAAGGGGGAGAATTACCTTAGGAGGTAGTGAGATTAAATATTAGGGGCCTTCCTTTATTGTAGGGTAATGGTGGTTCTGAATATTGAAATAGTTGGGTACGAGGGGGTCTAACAATTGACCAATTATTGGGAATTGGAGTCCAAACAATGAAAGAGTGTTGACAACAACTTAGTGGTAAAGAATCTACGAGTGCTAATAGGTTAAGAAAGAAGGAGTCTGATATCATAATTGAATGAGTCCTCTTATCAAGCTAGGGAGTGGGGATTTGGCCTCACCATGGTTAGTAACCATTTAAGTAATAATATCGGGGATTGATCAAATGGAAATGAGGTAAGAAACTGTGTAAAAAAAAAATTGAACAGTAAAACCAGTGTGTGCTGTACTGTCATGGCGCCTGGCGATGGAACCTGGACCGCCAGGCGGTAGCGGGATCACAGAAGGGTTTTGAGGCTTGGTGCGCCTAGCGGCAGAAGCAGTCCCGCCAGGCGGTCACTATTGCGAGAGAAATTTAAAGGCGCTATGCGCCTGGCGGTACGCGACACCCGCCAGGCGGTTTGGAAGCTGGCAGCACCTGGCGGCACGTGTCCCCCGCCAGGCGATTAGCACTGCTGCAGCTTTGAACTTTGATTGTGTATTTGTGATCTACGTGGCGTCTAGTGGTGCTTTAAAGGTGGGGTTGCTGGAGTTCCTTGAGTTGTGGCTTGGAACGTATCCCTTGAGTTGTGGCTCGGGATAGGGGTTAAGCACGTGGTATTCCTTGAGTTGTGGCTCGGAATAGCATCTCTTGAGTTGTGGCTCGGGATGGCGGATGAACACGAGGAACCCTTGAGTTGTGGCTCGGGTTGGCGAGTGTTGCTGGTGTGAGTGTGTTGGTTGTGGCCAGTACGGATAGGTCCAGATAGATTGCCCTCCTCAGTTGTTGGCTGACGAGTTTGGTAGTCTTGGGACGATACGGACTATGTTCGTACAGGGGAACTCTACCTGGCGCTGCGGTGTATGGACCATATCATGTTTTCCCGCACGTGCTCTATCGGTTGTGGTCGATAGGTATGGCAGCAAGTCACCTTGAAAGTAATCCTTAGACGATGTAGAACACGAATAAACTGATTGGGAGTCAGATTGCAGGAATAAAAATATAGGGCAATGTGGAAAGTTAAGTTAAGTTAAGTGATGTGATATGTATGCATGTTGATATATATATATATATA